>Ga0100380_10001034_pt1 | contig 30438 bp, 19 predicted proteins | sample CryGeymeta201504_FD_80417 | JGI IMG/M metagenome (GOLD analysis project Ga0100380, IMG submission 80417) | Groundwater microbial communities from Crystal Geyser aquifers in Utah, USA - Crystal Geyser metaG 2015-04 | ecosystem: Environmental > Aquatic > Deep subsurface > Groundwater | place... | reverse complement strand
CATGACCATGTATAGAAAGTCCAAATGTTGAACATGTCCATGTATAGAAACTGAAGGACTTTCCTAGTATAGAAACCATGTCCATCTATGGCAGTTCCCTATTATGGACATATGACCATCTATGGACATAATTTCTATAGATGGTCATATGTCTATAATAGGAAACTATCATAGACTCAAAGAGTATTTCATAGAAAATTTATATTTTTTTATATACCCACTCTAAGATGTCAATAGTGGTATGATGCCCACTGATGTCGCTTCTTGGAACATTTAGAGGCATTCATGGGGGGGGGAGAGAGAGAAAGGAAAACACTCCTTTTTCTGACACCATTCACTTGCCATGCTTGTTGCTTTTTTCATCATGACGAACTCAAATAATTACATTTACTAGCTTTGGCAATAAAGCGCTGCCTCTAACAAACGATCATGTGCACCAAAGAGGGCGTGTAACAAGGGTGGCTCTGGATCATTCGGAGGAACATGAGGAGGAGGACGACGAGGAGGAATATGGAGATAATCTTGATGTGCTCTTGAATCGGTGGCCTTGACGTATGGTCGGATGACATATGGGTAGAGCAGGGTGCGCACCATCAACATGACGATCATGGCGACGACGAGACCAATGACGAATGAGGCAAACACCTGCCACGAAGTATTAAGGTTGTTGACTAGTAAACCGACGAATATAAGCAGTGGTATAACGAGCAATGTACCGAGGGTCGTCCATGACGGACGGTAGTGTCGTTGGCGGTCATTAAGCCACAACCACCGGTGCATGATGAGTGCCACGCCAAGGTAGAAGCCGAGACGTACGGCAGCCACACAGGGAAATCCGTGCAGCGTTCCGAACACGTCCGTACACTGCGGGTCGGGTACAGCAATGTTGAGGCGAACTTGGAGACCGACCATCAGCACAAAAAGCACCTTGTCCACAAACAGGAGCAGCGAGGCAAAGACCTCACGATGCCACGTCCATGCAAACGCACCACTTATAAACAAAAGCGGGCCAAGAAACCACGGCAGGAACTGCAGGAAGCCCACAAGCCAGCCGAGTCCACTGTTGCCAAACACCGTGGCCGGATGGCATAGGTTGATCACGTCGTGTGTGCTCATTTTGTTTTTCTTTTTTCAGCGCTTTCCGTGTGTTTCAATGCCTTTTTGTGGACAAAAATGCAAACCTTTCAAAAAAATCAATCAGACTCCCAGATAGGCACACTCGCTCATCACTATATACGCCCGGTGACACAATGCTTTTTTTCGGTCAAGACCTGCTACTTAATCCGAATCATCTCTGCTCTCTTGCTATCTTAGTATCATCCGTTCCGTTCCGTCCCGTCCGGTGCGCCCTTCCATAGTGCGGTTGCGCGTATATTTGCGGGGGAACAGATAACACACCACCTGCCTTTTCCTGCTTTCCATCAAAAAATCAGCATAGTCCGTTGTTGGTCGCATTTTAGCGAAGAGAAGAAGATCCACTAACGCGTTTCGTCCTCGTTTTTTTTGATTAACACTACGGCGGCTCAAGTATGAATGAATGGTGTGCATCAGCCTAAGCGATTTCTGCCACTGTCGCCACCCAAGTCATCGGTGCAACCGGCAGTACCGCTTTTCAATATTTCCGTCGAGAAGGACGATGGTCATGCCAACATCCCACACTATTATCCAGCAGGCATCGGGATCACCACGAATGGTCCACTGCATACTCATTACACCCATTATCAACAACAACAACATCATCACGAACATTATCGCGATGACGACACCACTTGGGGATGGTACTGGAATTGGAATTGGAACTGGAACTGGAACCGACTCCTCTCACAATCAGTATCCTACGTCCTCACAGTCCTTCTTTCCCTCCTGCTTGTTGGGGGCCTCCTCTTATTCATCTTGCACTATAATGGCGACACGATTGCTATCCAGCTGCATCAGCAACAGCAACGCCAACAACAACAACAACAACAACAACACCAAGAACAGCAACAAGAAACTATTCCTCACCGTTCTGCCCCATTATTACCCCCGCTACCACCCCCACTGCCACCGCCCCCACCAGCTCCGCCATCAGTCCTGTCATCGTTGGCATTACCGGTGGCCCTTGTGCAATATGAACGGCACCGCTCGCGACGCCTCACTCTTCCTTTTTGCGAAGGCGTCATTATCAGTACGAGTGGCGGCAGCAGTGGCAGTAGCAGTCGAAGTAGCGGTAAGGGTCATACAGGCATGGCAAACATGCACGACCTGCGCGTATTCAATATCACAGCGGCCATGGGGACACTGGAAATGGCTGACCTGGTGGCCTACGAATGTTGCTGCTATGACGAAGGTCTATTCCTGTGCCAAGGCACACATGGTGCCGCAGCACTCGCCAAATACACCGTCTATTGCGCAATGACACGACGGCCTTCCCAGCCGCACCCACAGACCCACACACAACCATCACCATCATTACATGCGGAATGGAAGCTTATGATTGGTCTAGGAGAGGCGTTTGGTGAGGACAATGCCGTCTGCAGCCTTCAAATTACCACCGTGCAGGAGCAGGAGCAGGAGCAGGAGAAGGCTGAGGCAGAAGAAAAATTGTTATCCTCAGGCGATATCCATAGCGTTGCCGACAATGCTGTATTATCGCCTGATTCCTCTCACACGACCACCACCACACATGATGATAATCATGATTCCCAAGCATCGTCCCCTGATATTATGGACAAAGTATGGACATGAGGACGCAGTCCTAAATTATGGTGGTGGAGAAAAACGCATGGGCCGACTATAGACCATCTAGGATTAATAATACCCATTGTACGAGTAGTAGTAACCAACCGTATGTATGAAGCATCAGCAACAATAATAATGTTCGCAATATCAAAAAAAACTAAGATATAATGAATTCTTCTTTTTTTACGCTAAGTTTTTCTTCTTGTGCGAGGACCAATCATATGGTGCTAGTGATGATATAGACTGGATGGCCTCTCCATGAGTGTTCGCCTTGACAAGGAGGAAACGATAAAGGGGAGAGATATTCGTCAGTGGTACAAACAAATGTGTCGTGTACGTTGGTACGTTTGATGGACCACTATCGGAAGGTATTAGTGGTCCCACGGTAATGAGGCAAGGCGCCGTTCCGCTTTCTTCCTGATAGAGAAAGAGAAGCATTGTTTTTCTATCCCCTTCGTTCTGCTGGATCCAGAGACGTAAGCGTACAAGAGTCATTCCAGATAAACTACTCCATGTCTCTGAGTGGACCCTTTCTCTAAGTTCCGGCAGTTCGGTGGGCAATTGGTGTTTCACAAAGCGCCCAAGGTACATTTCCTCGTCGTAGCCGACGTTGATCAATGCCAGATCGCCCTCCACCATGAGATTATTCTTCGACATAACCTCACCGGGCGGCTGCCATTGTGCCTGTGTGGCGCGTAGTGCTGCTTCACGGAGACGGGCCATCGTGGCTGGCATAGGACGTGGTTGGATACGCACCGGAAGAAGAAGTGTGTCATCCAACCACGTGGCTAGCAGCGAGTCTTTTGGTACGTAGACACGCCGCTGCCCGTCCACATGTGCCTCAAAGTAAGCGATTGTATCATGATTGCTTTCTTTTTTTTCTTCTTTTTTTTCTCCTTCTTTTTCTCCTTCTCCTTCTTTTTCTCCTTTTTTTATTGCTTGTCCGTCTCTTCCTGCTTGTTTTTTTGTCTGTTCTATCTGGAGGACACGTGTGCCAGGAACGAAGCGCGTCTCGTCGACCGAAAAGAGTTGGGTGCTGTGAAAAGGGGGATAGATATCTCGCCATTCACGTTTAAAATGCATGGGGTGAAACCCCCGGAAGCCTCGACGTGCGGCCACCCAATCGGCCAGTCCAATGCCTTGGCCATGGATTTTATCGGGAGAATCGCTCATGCACTAATAATCACAGTTCAAGTCGTAGCAAATAATACCTCTGCTCATCATAGCAAATTCCAAATAAGTAACTCTTATTTTGGTCAAATAGGATCTCCGATCATCATCATCATCATCATCGTTATTCTTTCTCTCTCGGAGCGATCGACTGTTACTTCCCCCGCCTACTTTTTTTTTAAAGACATGGAAATTGCTACCACCCCAGACTACCTCAAGGAACTCTACAAGAGTCGTGATGCATGTCTGCGCGCCTATGATAAGACCAAAAAAGATGGTCTCATTGAGGGTGTGGCACTCGAGGCGCGCGCCCAATTCAATGATCCCGAAGAGGATACTCTCGCTGTGCAGGCTCACAATGACAGAAAGGCACAATTTCAAGGCCTCTCCATTGCTGTCCATGAAAACTTGGACGCACGCCTCATATTCACCAATCATAATGGTGATGATGATGATGATGATGAGAACTGCGGAGGCATCATCCTCATTCGCGTTGATGATCCTTGTTATCCGTCCTTCTGGATAGAGGCCACCATGGATCACGATGAATTCTTCGCCTTTGCAGCGGGAGATAGAGGCGGAGAACAACCCTCACTTCAAGTGAAAGGACGCATTGAAGGTAGCCGTCTCGAGATAGGCCCTGCGATCAACCCTGTGCTCCCGGAGTTCCCCCACTTGGAGATTCATCGCACTGTCAATACCCCATCCGTGCCATTCGTAACTCGACTTGAACGCGTCAGTATCAACTCATATCTCCTCTGCGTGAGTCATCCCGATCTGCCTTTCTTCTGGCTCAACGTCAACATACCCATTGAAATGGGCCTTCAAATATAACTTCCTCTCTCTCCCTTCCAGCCCCCGCTCTCCACCCCAAGCCATCGCACCCCCCCCCCGCACACACAAGAACCACCAAGGTGGGGGGGGGGAGTATGTGAGTGAGAGAGCGAATATGGATCCGGAAAAAAAGTCTCCTAAAAAACACCATCTTTAACTTCATAAAATACCTTTTTTAATATCTAACTGTGAATCAGGTGGGAGTTGTGAAGGCAATGGGTGCCGTCTTGTACTGGAGGAGATGGATCAGACGCCATCGATAGCGTTCCATACTTTCACCACGACCAATGGCGATACGTTCGCGGTACTGACTCATCGCAAAAACGAGTGCAACCACGCTACTGACATTCAGAGAGCTGTCCAGTGGCGTAACGTCGGCAAGCAGCACGCTGATGCGTGTACGCTTACGTTCTGGATGACTTTGCTCCACGGCTTCCTCGTAGCTCATGTTGGGCCTCACGTAAATCTTGATGAGCTCCTTCTTTTTCTCCTTCCTCTTTTTCTTTGTATTCTTCTTGTCTCTGCCAACACCAATGGTAAGAGTAAGACCGACAGTCCTGGCATGCTTGGCAGTTGGTAAGAGACGGCTGCCGTCCGAGGGCCATGTGTAAAAGTCATCTAGGTAGACAGCACCGATATTCTCGCTGCCGCCGCGCTTCTCCTCTGATCCATTGGGTGCAAGCAGGGCAATGAGACGGCCCGAGTCTCTCATGATCGTCTGGTAGTATTGCTGACGCCAGGCTGACGTCGTCACGTCTGTAACCTTTTCGGCACTGCTCATGGGTGTTGCTGTAAGCGACTGCTCAACATCTCTGAAATTAGCAATCGCGATCTGATTGTTGCGACGCGTTTCAATGCGCCGCTGGGCCACACGGCCAAGCACAGCAACCGGTACGGTATAGAACTCGCTTTTCAAAACGACTGATTTGGGAGTGTAGTCAAGGATGCCTGAGTCGGCCTTGGCCCAGCGGTCTTTAATGTTCGAAATTCCAAACTCCTGTAGAATAGCAACGTCGTTGCTGATCAGGGCCAAGAGACCGGCTCGCATAATATTAAGGTCCTCGAGCGATGCCAGACGTTGAACGATCTTTGCACTGGTAAATGAAAGACCAGTACGCACATTTTGCGTCAGTTTGCCCTGCTCCATCTGTTGCCATGTAAAAAGAGGACGCACCCGGTCTTTCACGTTGAAGAGTACGCGATCGCCTACCATGAGGAGTTCGTCCTCGTCTTGTCCTTGCTCATAATCTTGTTTTCTCCAATTCATTTCTTGTCCTATCTCCTCCTCACTACTGATGCTTTCTGCATCATAGAGACCATAGCGATGATCATCATCGTCATCATTATCATCGTCATCATAGGCATTGCCATAGTAGTAGGCCAAACGAACGTCTTCTGGATTCGCTGGAGGTGCCCGAGTGGGAAGTGGTGGTGGTGGTGCCGAAGGTGCTTCCGCCTGTTGCTCATCATCATCATCATCATCATCATCGTCATCATTTTTCTCCTCATTACCCTCTCCGTCCAATGTCTCAGGCTGGCCACGACGCATGCCTTGCTCGTTTTTGGGCACTGACATGGCGTAGAGGGCGATGAGCAGATCGCTCTTGTCAAACTCCATGACAAAAAAGCCCTCCCTGTCCTTGCCGCCACCAGTGGCCTTGCTTGGGAGCGGCATGCTGGCCACGTACACCTTGCGGCGGTCTCGTGTCATTTCCTGATCCTTTGTGCCGAGAACGATACGGAATGTCTCGCGGAGGCGATGGCGCACGTCCGGGACGGCGCCTGGGATGCCCGTAAAGCGGACAAAACGGGGTTTGTTCTTCTTGTTGAGGAAATCAATTAGTTTGGCCTGCTTGCGAACATCGCTGCCACGCTCGAGTGCGAACTCGCGCACATAAATTGGATTATTGCGGTCGAGAATAGCACGTGCTCGCAAGTTAAACTGCAGCGGGAGATAGACGTTCTTGGTGCGCACACGAGTGTTTGGAGAGAAGAATTCGAGGTGCAGATTGGTGCGCGACTGTTGCTCCTGATCGAGCGGCTTCTTGGCAAAGCTCTCGAGCGCGCGCATGACGATATTCTGCACGCGTCCCTCGGCGACAACAAAAGGCACAAGCTTGCCAATGGTCACGTCAAAGAGGAACACGGCGCCGACCGACAGGAAGACACTGTCACCAATGAGGGCAGCACAGGCGTCGCTGCATGCCTTGATCTGGATGGCTACAGATGAACCATTTGGATCCATTAGTGTCAGCGATCGCGATGTGTCTCCAAAGGCCGCAAGACGGGCATGGCAGCGCAAGCAATGATCATGTGTCAGAGGGATAATGGTCGTTGCGGAACTGGCTTCTTCCATTGAGGTGTGTGTATGGATTTTTAATGCCTTTTTTTGTAAAGGTTATGCTTGATGTGGGGGGGGGGCGGGGGATAAGGGGATTAATTAAGTGAAACCCAGGCGCAGTGGATGACATCAGTGCCGGACGTGTACTAAATATGCGCAAGAGCACTATTTTTATTCAGATGATGGTATACCAGTTCCCCCGCCCCCCCCCACACACACACAATTAAAAAAAGGAGGGGCAGCATGCACAGAAAAAATGAAGGCAAATAGCAAGGGGGAAAGAGAAAGAATTTACCTGATAATTATAATTTTCACAGCAACCTTCTTGTTCTTCCCCCACATAATGCCTGCCATACCATGCCATTCAAAAAAACAGGAAATTGCGAGCATGGGTGGGGATGGAAGACATGGCAAAGAGAAAAGAGAGAAAGAAAAAACGGTACCGCCACAGAACCGGGATAGCAGTTCAACTTTCTCTTGTCGCCAATGCCAAAGTCGAGGACGAGTAGTTCCTGATTCTTGGTCTCGATCTTCTCCCTGAAGCTGGGAATCATGTCCATAAAGCTCAAAATGAGTGCCATGAGTTTCCCAGCCGTACGCTTGCCGGTCGAGAAGAGGGCAATCTCACAGTTGGGGACATTCATGAGGTAGGCTGCACAGAACATACCGACCGAGTAGGTCTTACCATAGCGGCGCGGACATACGATGAGCGACTCTTGTTTGAGCTTATCCAGTCCAAAGCGGCGTGTGATACGTTCATAATTGCTGCTCCATTCACGTTCATAAATCTTGGGCAGGCACGATTCAATAAACATGTCGTGGAACTTTCGCTGGTGCTCCTCGCGCACCAATCCAAAACTATCGAGTTGCTTTTGGATACGTTGTACAATTTGGTCACCAGTCACACGCTTGCTACTCTGCATCGTCTCCTCGGCAGGATCGCCTCGCTCAAAGAAAGCATTACCATAGCTCTCTTCGTATCGTGCCAGTTGGTCATCAAAGTGCCGCATCACAGGGATGTGCAGCAGCCGGTTCATGTCAAAAGGGTTGTGCACCTGGAGCGCTTCTTCCACCTCCTCTTCTGATCTTCTTCTTCTTCCTCTTGCTTGCTGGACATGTTCTTCGAGGACAGCGCGCATGGCTTGCATGTTGAACACGTCGTATTGCACGTGTCCACGCCGTCTGCTGTTGCTGGAGCCCCCCTGAAGGTCGATCATTGGGATATTGGCGTGTCGTAGTGCAGGCACTGGTGCCAGGATCGCACGTTGTGTATGATCCTTCGGGGCGACAATAGGCTTAACGACACCCTCCATCATGTCCTGGTTCATATGACGGCTACTAGTGGATGGGGCGGGTGTCTTCATTGAGAACGAGCGTTTCTCGGGCTGGTGGCCACGCGGTGGACTTTGTTGTTGGGGTTGGCCATAATAGGCATTGTGGTGGTGGTACATGGGCGAAAAGGTGTCCATGATATGTTTTTTTCAATAAAGTCGGTAAAGCGAAAAAATGGAAGCGTTGGGGGGGGGGAAGGGCGAACACTCGTGTATCACCAATATAAAGGAGAAAAGAATGATTGAGAAAAAGGGGATTAGTAAAACGTATATACATCAGAGAGCAGTTACGTGAGCAGATACTCGTTAACGGTTTCCCCGGGGTTTGCCTTAATTCGGTTTTTTCCACAGCCCGCCGCCCCCCGCCACAACCCATCACCATCACTCTCGGGTATGCACGGATATCGGCCGGCTATCCTACGCTCGTTGCGCTGGCTTGGTACATTGCAAGGGATGTGTCTCCTGCTGACGCTCTTCTGGGTGGAAGCGGTGCCTCTCGCGTCGTTGCCGGACTATGCGGGTGTACGTCTTCCTCTCCATATGCTTGCCGTCTACTTGCTCGGTGCCCACTATGTATGTTATGATGATGACAGCGAGGACGACGACAATGTAAATCAGCGGAAAGAGGCCGCAGGAACGGCATCGACAAGCACGCATGATTATGATTATGGTGCTTATCTACGGATCGCTGGCCGCTGGCTGATAGCACTCCTTGTGCTCGCCGTGTTCGTGGATATCCTCTATGGGTCCCTCGTTCTCTTGCCCGTCTTTATTACAGAACAGGCCGGCAGCTCGCTGATGAGCCATGCCCGCCTCATTGGAACGCTCTTGCTCACGCTGCTCACGTTTATAATTAGCCTCGTCCTTGTCTACCTTCTTGCACGCCTACAGCACGTGCTCGCAGACAAGCCCCGTCACGGTTCCCCCCATCCCCATGCTGCTACTGTGGTCATCACTCCAATGGTGCGGACGGCAAATCAAAACGGGTATAAAAGCGATGCTAGATATTCTCCTTTTTTACATCGCTTGTCGCCTCGAAACGTGCGATCGATTGTATGAGCACCATTCTCTCACAAATACGTGCATATTTGACAAGATCAGCGACTAACGAAAGCACAATGTGCTACAGTGATCTGTTGCCCCTCCGAGATGAACGAGAGGAAGATCTTGATAAGATCCTGGCTTTGCCCTTTCCGATGTCTGACTATCTGGAACCGAATGTTATGGCCGTGTTGGAAAGGAAAGGTGCTGCAACAACAATCACATTGATTTTGGCACTTTGCGAAGATCTTAATATCGAACCAACTCATCCTTTTCCAAGCGGATTACGGACCATGCTTTGCTTTTTCGAGGCATGGAACAATGTTTATTTACACATGAATAAGATTGTTGATTGTTCGACCAACTTTGTCCCTTCCATGCGATGCTTATCAATGGCCGATCAAGTCTTCAACTGGCTTTTACGTATCCATGATGATCTAGCTTATATCGTCGTAGTCCCAAACACCTCGCTGCTGGTCAAAAATCAAATTGACGAATGATTGATTGTTACAATACTAATAATAACAACAAATATTATGATTAATGGTTGCTAGTGCTAGTAGCAATAGTAGTGGCGGTAATAGTGGTAGTAGGTTGACACCGATCATAGTAGAGGGCCATCTGAGCGGCCATGTGGTTGCGCGCCTTTTGACGCCGAGTTTCACGCTCTACGCTCGGCATTGTGACCTGTGATATCACGAGATCATTATCCCTGGCATGACGGAGTGCTACCAAGTCTCTCAGAAGCACATGCAATGACGTGTTATGATTGTAGCGTGTATAACAATCGTCCAATTCACTCCAATGGGGTAGTAGAAGGAAGGATGGAGCATGAGGGTAGCAAAGTAATTTGGCGGCCTGATTGGTGTGCAATAAAGGCACTGGAGACGTGTTCATCTCTTTAGTCATCGCACGATGTGTTTCGTACGGTAAAACGAGCTCAAAAGGCAAGTCTGTACTGTTTTCTTGGTCTCCTTCCGCGTCCATCTTATCTTCGTCCTCATCATCACTATTCTGCTTTCCGCTCCCTTCATGATCTTCCCAGTAGGCATGCAACCATCGGCTCAAGGCAACTCGGTCGATAGAAGGTGGTATTATAACGGCGGCTGGACGATCGATGGGCCAACCATTTTGATCATCATCCTTACGGAAGTTCCCATCGATCTTCTTTATCTTCATATCCGTACGCTCATTATTAAGCCACAGTCGTGCCCGTTTGATGGCCTCATTGCCCTGTTCGCGCGTTCGTTTGCACCCGTGTGCATGTTCTTGTTCCTGTTCGTCTTGTTGTGGTTGGTGTTGGTGGTATTGAAGTTGCTGAAACATAACCGAGAATATATTAGACGACTTTTTTCTGTTTCGTCTGTAGGGTTAACTTTTTTGGTAGGCAATTTATGCGACACTTGTCCTGAGAAAGGGGGGGGGCGTGGGCGGGGATGCTGTTATGGATGCTGTATTTTTTACTTGCAAGGGTAAATAAGATTTTTTTTCTCACCATACTTCCGTTTGATTATACTAATACAGTAGATCCACCGGCATCTAATAGCCCTGGCGTTTGTAACGACGTCCTTTTACGCTCTTGCGTGCCTGGAAACGGTTCCCAATGTGGGCCCGTCGATTCACTTGCACCAATGTGTTAGTCTCCTGGTCCTTCAATGCACGCGCCGCATAGCGACTCACGCCGCCTACATAAGGGCCTGGCCGCACTTGACGTGCTGGCTTGCGACCGGTGATGGCAATCAGGCGGTTACGTTTCGCCTGCTCCTGCAGTGACGCAATGTGGGCGTGGTGTGCATGGTAGGGCCGACGGGGAATATGTGTTTCGCACCAGGGAAGACGCTTCACGGGATGCGCGGTGTCCTCACAATCAATGGTCACCTCTGTGCGCGAGGCCATCTTGTTGCAGTAATGGCAACGGCGCTGCATGAGCAGGGGCGGAGCAGCCTCCGCACGACAGTGCGCACAGCGATAGCCAAGATAGGACCAGTTGGCATCCTCGTGTACCACGACGTTACCACAATGAGGACAGTGTTGATATTGTGTGCGGCGGTGGTCTCCCTGTATGAGTGTCAACTGCTGGCCGTGCAATGAAAGCGGGATGACCGGCGGGCGTTTCGTACACTCAAACTGCTCCTCCTTCAGCAGTCTTTTCCTTGCAATGCTTCGCAACGTCTTGTCTGGTGTCGTGAGCAGCTTGCGACCACGTAGCACACGTCGTTGCCATGTCAGTGGTGTCATCACCATGCCCTCACTTGCATTGCGGGTTTTCCCAAAGGTCGTCGACAAGATGGACTCCATTGTATGTGCAATCTTGTCCTTGTCATCGCTTGTTTCCTGCTTTTTTCGATTCTTTTCCTCCTTCTCCCCCATCTTACTCTCCTCCTCTTGCGCCTCATCTTCTTCTTCCTCATCTTCTGCGACGGATTCGAGCAGCGTGGCGAGTGCGCTGTGGCTAGCGTCGTCTCGACCCTCCGCAAGCGATTCAATCAGTTCGTCCTCGTCACGCAGTTCGTCACGGCCCCGTTCAAAGAGCGCCGAAAATGCGTCCTCTGGAAGCACTACCGCTTCGGCGTCGCGGGCCACACGTGTCCTTTTCTTGGCTTTCGGACGACAATCTTGATCCTTCTTCTTCTTCTTTTCCTGCTTGCATGGAGACTTGGTTGCTGATGCTATTGAGGACGATATTGGTGTTGCGACCTCCTCTCCAGGATCGTTGCTGAGCACACGGGCCTGGTTATCCCGTTTGCGTGCCGGCTTTGTGTCGCAGGTAATCAAATCATGACTCCAGTGAAGCGACAGTTGCTTGTGTCCATAGCTCTCCGGGTCCGTGAGGGAGGAGAGACGGTGGCAGCAGAGTGTGTAAAAGCCAAGGTAAGCATGTTCAGGCAGCGGCATATCCGGCAGCAAATGAAAGCGGCGGCGCATGGCCGCCTCTGCCTCGTGGGCCATATCGGCGCTTACCGGGTTGCGTACCACCCCCTTGAGGACACGGTGACAATGTGCCACAAAGGCAAGGGTGTTGAGGGCATAGATATCAAGATTGCCCAGCATCTGGTCGAACTTCTTCTTGCTTTCGTTGCGACGGTAAAGATCGTAGAGGCCACGGAAAACGCGCAGATTGATAGCATATTGATGATCCTGGTCGCTCGGTGCAAGTTCGTCGTCGGCCAATACAAGATGAACAAAAGCTGAAGGCGTCAACTTCTTATCGTTGTTTTTATGTTCCTCCTCCTGCTTTTTCTTGTTGTTGCCGGTGTCGTTGTCATCGCTGGCCCCAATCAGGAACTGCCAGATGCGACGTTTCAGATGAATCGGTAGGGAAAAGCTGTAGCGATTCACGAGTCGCTCGTAGTGCACCATGTATGCCCTCAGGTATGCCTCCTGGTCGGCTGTACTCGTCTTTTCGGCGTACTCGTGTTGCAAGTAGGCCGCCAGCTCGGAGACGCTCACCACACCCTCGTCCATCCAGAATGGGGGCGCCACCGTACGCGGTGCTGCTTTTGGTGGTGGCAGTAAGTCGTCATCATCAGCAGGAGCAGCAGCAGTAGTAGTAACAATTGCATCCTTATTGTTCGTCCCGGGATTGGATGGAACGTTCGGGCTTAGAAAGGCAAGTACTGCAGCAGCAGAATGAAGCGCCTCGTCGTAGGGCCTGTTCAGCAGATAGGCGAGAAGCAGATTAAGTGAGGCACGCAACAGTTGCACCCTTTGTTGGTGCATCAGCAATTTGTTACGGTATTTTTTGCGAGTAGCATTCGCAATCGTCGTGCTTGCCAGTTTGGACTCATAATCGAGCACTTTGTCACGATTTGCCTCAAGCTGTCCGCAGATCACGAGGATGGCATGATGAGAGGAGGGTGTATCGTAGTCGTGTGGTCCTTCTTCGGGGGGCGGTCTACCGGCACGCACGTCGGCCACTGCGCCTACAAGGGCATCGTAAAAGACCGTCAACTGCTTGACGCCACAGCGCTCTTGAAGATCGATGAGAGAGGGTAGATAAGCTTCGAGGGGAGGTCGGCATGATGACGATGATGATGACGATGACGATGATGGTGGGTAAGACGATGACTCGTTCCTTCCACTGTTGCTAATGGTGTTGGTGCTGATACTAGTGTTCCGATCCCGATCACCGAGGCGGTTGTGAGGACGGTAGTTGAGCATGACGGCCAAGAAAGTGGCCGGATAGAGGAATTCGTAGCAGTGTGTCAAGAGGTGTGGTTTGCGACTTGGGTCGACCTGTGCCGCCCTCAACTGTTCTCGAACAAGGCCAATCTGCTCACGTGTCGTCATGGCGATGACACGCAGTCCAATCCTATTCCTCCTTAATTGGTGGTAGAGATCGCTCATAAAGGGCAGATTCGGAAACTGACGCACCAACACCTTACATTGTGCATCCAGGAAGCCCATCCGCTTGCGCAACGCATTCGTCCAAGCGGGCACCTGGTTCCAAAGAGATGTGGCACGCACGGTGCTTAAGTCACCTCGATTCTTTAGTGGACGCGTCTGGCCACCGCTCAGCTGTGCCTGGCTGCGGGCCTTCTGTTCGGCCGGCGTGCGCAGATTAAAGTGCTGGAGGTCTGGCCATGTTCCCTCTCGTGTGAGATGTACGAGCGTTTCGCGGATACGCCGCGCGTTGGCTGCCGTGACGTGCTCAAATAACGTCCAACGATGCTCCTGTGCCTCTCTTAGCGTAGGCTGCTCGGCAATCGTGCCACACAGGAACTCACGGAGCATGTAGATGTTGAACTTGGTGCGGGGCACAGCCAGCATTCCCAGCAGATGACTCGGCCAATCGAGGACCCTCAACTGCACCTCCACGAGCGTCTCAAAGTTCGGTCTCACAGCCACCGCACTCACTGCATGCTCGTGACGCAAATCCTGCCACACACATGGTCCGTGCACGGCCGAGAGCCAGTGCCGACGGTGTGCGACGCCAGGATCCTCACATTGTCGATCCACACTGCTTCGCTCCAGGAAGGCAAAATGCGCCAGACATGCAACCGTCACGTCCTCCTCTTCGCGTTGTTGATACCACTGCTGTCTTTGGTAGGGCGGTGGCCGTCTTTCGTGTTCAAATAGCACCGCTGTGGGTGCTGTGTAGCGTGGCGGCGCCAGACCCATTAGCATGGAGCGAGAGGCGTCGTGTACAAAACGCTGTAAGGGTTTGTTGTGACTGCGTTCGATGAGATTCAGCAACGTGTTGCCAAGACCGCGTCCATGAGAGCGGAACGGCAGCACCTTGTCCAACACATGGCGCACCCACAAGAGCTCAGGAAGGATCCCGGCTAGTGCCGTGTTCTGCGTGTCGCCTCCTCCTGCTGTTCCCGCGCCCGCTCCTCCTCCTACTCCTGCTACTCCACTTACTCCTGCACCTCCTGCGGCACTGCTCCCACTCCCTGGCCCATGGGCCGTCTTGTGCCAGAAGCTCAGGGTGTGCAGCATCATCTGCACCGTTTCACCCCAATGCGCCGCGGCACCTTCCATGGCGTATGCCGGCGAATCGCCAAGCAGCAGGGCTGGCATCCGTTGATCGCTAAGTTGATCGGGATGTCTCCTCACCCAAATCCCAAAGGGAAGGAAGCGTGTCAAAGCCACTTGGGCCGCATAATGCATGCGTTGCAGGTAGGCCAAGGTACGCGTGGTAGTCGGCAAGGCAAGGGCTACCTCGCGCGTTTCTGCACTGCGAAACAGCTCGTCCTCTGCAATGGATAGGATGCCGTTCTCTGAGCGCCACGCCGCCGCTTGCGCCTCACGTGAGGCGGCACGGCGCCCGTCTGACTTGAACCGCCAACCGCTCCCAACATGCTTCTCATCCTCATCCTCATCCTCATCCTCATCCTCCTGCCGCTGCCCCTGCTGCTGCTGATGATCTTGCCACTCCCAAGGCACCTTTCGCATGGCACGAGCAGGATCAGACAGCAATGCGTGCACTTGACCTGCCCGCCGCCACTCGCCTTGGGCCAGCAGCTGTTGCAGGACTGCCACATCGTGTCCGTCGTGTTCTTCGGGGGACATGCGGATCAACGTATGGTGTCGAAGACGTAAGATGGCGGCCCAGTTGCTCATTTGGCGACCTAGCTCGTGCGCCTCTTCTGCCAAGCGTGTGAATACCGGGTCACACAGCAGGGGCGAACTCCTCTCCGTCGTCGGATGGAGCGACGACATGATGCCATCCTGGAGCACGGCGTCTGCCTGGGCGAGACATGCTACGGTGCGCGCCAGAACGGGGGCCGACTCGTGATCGCGTCCGAGCAGTACATAGTGGTGAAGCACCCGTGCCTCGTCTGGCAGCACGTTGAAACCGTGTGAATGTAGGTGCGCCAAAAAGAGGGCGCGCACCGACTGAACACCGCGAATCCACGGCGCACACTGGAGTTTAACGTCCTCGAGACGATCCACAACACTCAGGGCACTCCAGAAAAACGTATGCTTGTCATCCACGGGTGGGGGTGGTGGGAATGATGGTTTCACGCCGTGTTGCGATCCAATACCCTTGCCTTGCAGGAGTGAGCCATGCCCGCGTGCCTTCCAAACCGCAGGTGAGGCGTGATAGTGCATCATCCACTTGTGCCAGCCCTCGGAATCGTGCTGGGAGGCTGCTAGCATGCGATCAAGCACAAAAAGGTCTGGAGTATCAGTCACAGCAAGCAGATCTGTCTCAAAACAGCCCTGCTTCTCTTCAGGGAGGGCCCACGTCTCCCAGGTAGCCAAGCGGGCATGTGTCGGATGGTATGTATAGGGCACTGCATAATCGCGCAGAGCCACAAACAGGCGCATCCCTGTATTCTTTTCTCCTGCTGCTCCTCTTTGTGCTGCTTCTTTTTCGGATCTAGAGCTGGGGTTGGCAATCGCCTCGGCAATCCCGTAGTGCGATTGAATAAACGCCGTCAAGAGACGCCGCATTTCGTGGACGTGGTGATGGATGTGACGCGAGAGAGGGGCTTCTTCAGGGCTGCGTAGGTTGCCGTCTCCGTCAAGACGGGCACGGGCCATTTGCTCTCGGGATGCCGGCGAAGCCGTTTTGTCGCCTATCTGGAGTGTCGCAAGCATGGGAAGGACAGGGGTGGCTTCTGCCATGCCACCCTTGGCGCTTGCCTCACGCTCACGTCGGACCTGTTCAAGTCCCGTGAGCGTCTGTGCGAGCTCCCGCTGCAGCGACTCGTACTCCTCCTCGTTATTCTTGCCTTTACGTCCACGCGCCGTACCGGACGGCTTGGCTTTGTGGCCGTTATTATGAGAAGTGCCATTCCCACCACCGCCCGCTGTGCTTCCCAATTCTGTCGTCGAAGCGTTGTAGGGATCGCCACTGAAACCGTGTGCCAGATAGATGGGCGTTGCATAGCGATTATCGAGTACGGTGAATGCGGTGCGACCTCTAAACAAACTCGGGATTGGCTTGTTCTTGACGCCAACTAAGCGCTTGCTCGTTGCCGTTTCAACTTGCTGTGGAGTTACTGATATGGAGGGGGATGTCTCTGAGTGACTCGAAACGAGACGAATGGTTTCAATGAGAGAGGCTGTCCTCTGGTGCTCATCATGACGCTGGCGGTTCCACTGCGCTTGCGTCTCCTGCTCGCGGTGCTGCTGCGATTGGTAAACACTGACGGTCTCTGGGATGCGTGAGCGAGCACCCTTCTCGACATTGTTGCGACGCAGGTGACGCTCCCGCTTTCGGTAGTGATCGCTTTCACGCATCACCTCGTCGAGCTGGTCTCGCGCCGTGTATGCGAGCACCAAACGGGCGGCCAGCAAAAGGTAGACTCGTGTTGCGAGCGTGTTTCTATTGCTGGCATCACTACCACCACTACCACCACAACAGTCATCGGTGTTGCTTTGCATTTTGTCCAAATGGAACGGATGCAGATGGGTCTCCGGCAACTGCCAGCGCTTGGCGTCCAGCCAGAGTGTTTCTTGAGTGCCGTTTGTTTCTCGGAAGTAGAGCTTCCACAGCTGGTGTGCTGGATGAAACTCGACGAGACGCGATGCATTGCCGTTTTCTGTAATATGCACAAGAACCCATGCGCCGCACGCATCATCGTGGGCCAACATGGTCTCCTTGGTAAGGACCACCAAGTTATCTCCGAAAAGCGGGGAGTCCAGGATGTACTCACGGAGCAATCTGCCCGTATCCGGTAGCGTTGCATAGCCCGTCCACCTGGCGCGTAGGCGGATAGGGTGGATTAGAAAAAACATGGCGGGAGGGGAGTGAAAAAATGCGAGGTACTGAAAAAACGAATGTTTACCTTTGTTTATTGTTATGAAAGGCACTGGAAGGATTTGGGGGACCTGTTGTGTTGGTATTTATTTGGTCGCCATGCGTGTTGTGTGTATTGCCCGTGCTACCACCCTTATTTCCATGGCGATGCTGGCTCTCCTTATTTACCTGGCTGCGTGTGTACTGGGCCGATGTGTAGATGATGCTTGTGTCGTCGTCCCACGCCTGCACTGTGCGCGTTTCGTCAACGCTAATCTGCACACGATGTTGTGAACGTACGTAATGACTGCGACAATACTTGACGACAGGCTTGATGAGACCCTGGTAGTTGGTACCGGCACGTAGCATGGCCGTGTCACTGCGATACTCACCGGGGACGTCAAAGAGGTTGGCATGCGTCTGCACGAGCGCAAGGTGACCATTCTCTGCATCGGCCGGCATACGTCTCGTCGTATTCTTAGCCCTTGTTGTCGGCGTTCGCTGGCCGCCGCCACTACCACTACCACCAGCATTATTATGTCCTCCTTCTTCCTCTGCCACCAGAGGGACATCAGGCTGGTTGTTGAGGCATGCACCCTGGGTGAGTGCCAGGGACTGCTGGGCGATGCGTGTGCAAAAGAGACAGAGCTGAGAGCCCATTTGGGCATACGCTTCTGCGGGAGGCACTCCGTCGATGATGGCCGTTTGCACCTTCTCCAACTTGTCCGGTGCCAGGAATGCACGCATAATGAATACGCTGCTGTTGTTGGCGCCTTGCATGCCATATTTTTGGTGCTTGACACGGCAGAGGGCGACTGATTCGCACAGCATTCCCAAACGACAGGACGGCTCGCCGAGCTCCGGAATGGCCTCGCGTTGGAATTGTCGGTTGTAATTGCGTGGCACGTCCGGAATGCGTGGCAAACGATCTGGATCACCACCATTCGTACCCGCAGCATAGGCCGTGGTTGGTGTACCGGAAGCATTGTAATGCTGCTGCTCCATTCCTTTCCCGGCAAACTCGTCCATCAATTGGCGTAGTTCCACAAAGCGTCGCATTAGTGTGCGATTAAACGTGTGCTGGTAGACCTCGCCAGCAACATGTCCTGTTCCGTCCGGTCCGTCGACGCCTTCGTGCAGTCCATAGTCTGGATCGTCCTCGAACGTCTCTGTAAGGTGACGCACGGCCATGACCTGCAGCTTCTTATTGAACTCCTCGTTACGATGCTGGTCCTCTGTTGTAAAGCAGAGTGGATCCTTGTCGTCCGCCAGGAGGATGTTAACTGGGGTCCTCCTTGTATGGTTATCTTTAACCACCATCATCGTGCGGCCGAGTTGTCCTGCTTCAACATCCGACAGCGGCGTGATGGTTTTTCGGCTATGTTGCGTGTCCTCGTCGTTCATAGCATCATCCCCAGTCTTTGCTTCTTGTTTCTTGCCGAGCTGCAATAGCTGATCAATTTCATCCTGCCAGCGCTTGTCTTCGTCCGAGAGTGCAGATGGTCCATGAATCTTTTCTCGTTGTTGGGATGACGACTGATGGAGAGGATTCGCCAGCCGTGTGTACTGACCAAGTGCGGCCTCCACGAGTGCATCATTGCTGGCATTTTGATCTTTTGTTTGCAGATATGGTGATGATGCCTGGTGTCGTTCCGAGACCACCGCCACCCCGTCCATACGATCGTGCTCGCTGCCACCAATTGAAATATCGTCAAGGATGATTAAATTTTCTTCATCCTCGTCGTCTTCATCCTGATCTTCATCCTGATCGTCATCATCATCATCATCATCATCATTATCATCATCATTATCATATTCGTCGTCATCATCGTAAATATCATGATGGAGTCTCCTGGCACGAAAATTTCCAATCTCCGTTTTGATGGGTTGCATAGCAAAATGAGACCTCGGCATCTGCGATGCATAAGCAAGCATCTCCTGCACATCCGGTTGTAGCGGATCGGGCTTGATGTAGACGGAGTCCAAAAAGGCATTGAAATGCTGCTGCTGCTGTTGCAATTCGTTGGCCATGTCTGAGGACGGATCCAGATCCATCATGTCCTCTTCGTTGTCGTCCTCGTTATTGTTGTTCATTATTATTGAGAGTGTGGTTATTTGTTGTTCTTGTTGTTGGTGATCGAAACCCCCCTTCTAGATGGACCACTTCACGTGTAGGAAAAGTGGCAGAATGATATTTGGACGAAAGGAAGGCATGCGGGGGCTGGGGTGACAGTGCACAGACGATGCAAACATGTCACGCGGTGGACATGCAAAAAATGAAAAAAGAAATTTCATTTTGCATGTGCCCCCACACCACTCTCCGTACTTTTTTTACATGATGTGTATATTTGTGTGTATTTTGTATACATGTATGGTCTATGCCACGTTTTTCCGACTCATTAGTTGTCTGGCATCTATTGGCTTGCAAGGACAAAGTCTGTGTTTGTGTGTGCGTGTCTGTAGGTGTTTAAGGTCGGGGGGGTGGGGGGGGGGCAGGGGAAGAAGGAATGTTCAAAAAACAGTGGTGATGGTGGTGATGGTAGTAAGAGAAAAATGGACCACCTGGTTTGGGGTGGGGGGGGGGAAATTATGCCTGTAATATTGGCACACCATGTCTTTCACATAAGGTAGCATGTAGTCTTCATTCCACGACTATCCAGAACAAGGGAGGCGAAGCGTCTTTTGACACGAAGAGCGTTCTGATACATCCACTTTGCCCACCCTACAGATAAAACACACGCGCACACACGCGGATACATACATAGAAAAATTAATCCCCCTCTGTCCATGGCTCAAAAGTTTATAGCACACCAGCAGCAATACCTCAAAAGCCTTACGGACACACAGCTTTTGAAGCACTACGTGAACGCCTACCTAGTCCCAAATAACGCTCTAATGCATTTCTATCTACAAAAGATGGCAGATGATTTTCTTTACCCGCTCGCTCGATCAATCGCGGTGTTGCGCTGGGAGCACGAGATTGCCATATCATCATCGGTACCGTCGTCGTCATCCTCGCTATCAACATTACCATTTCCACTACCACCACTACTACCCCGATCGGCGGCGGCACCTCCAAAGCGACCAGAATCACCAGCAGAGTTCCACATGAGATTCTCACGGTTCCTTCGCAGTCTTCTCTTCGACCCGTTGAAACCCCATATCAGTGACAGTATTCACGGCCTCTTGCCATGCGGTAACAAGGGCCACAAAATGTACGACAAACATGATGGGTTTTGGATGCTCCTGCTTTTGCGAGAGATGAGCATTCGGGGCCCCCGTTTCTTTCGCACCCGTCACCGACAGACTGGTTTGTTTGACCACTACCATGGGCCAGACGATATGATGCGCAGCAGTACGTGTATGACACAGCGATTATTACTTCTTGTGCATCTCTTCATGGGCTATCTGCTGCACGTTCTGCGGGCCGAGTGTTCGTCGGTTCAGTTGCAAACATTGCTATGTGACTGGTCCTTGACCGTTGCTATGCTCATTGAGAATGGTTTAGAGCAAGGATTCCTGCGTCCTAACGAGACGGCTTTTGCGGGTCTCGTGTCTCTTTTACAGGCTTTCAGTATTGATGCTCCGAACCGGGGACGTGTCTCACTTGACAGCCTTGCCTCTTTGGCTGCTCACTTACACGAAAAAATAGCTGCTACCACCGCCACTACTGCTACGTCGTCCGGATCCCTCAACAATGGAAGTCGGACAAGGACACGAACACGGTGTCTTATATGTGGCCAACACCAAGCACTCGTTGCTGGTTATCTAAATGGGCCCCTACTGCCGCCACATCCTTCCCACTATGCACAACAACATTCTATGTATACTATACCCACCACCATCATTGCTAATTATCCTGCTGCTATGATCACAAGTAATACTACTAATGCGATGGATACTCCTATTCGTAAAAGACGTAATCTTCTTGTGTGCTACTATGACCGTCTTAAACAACTTAAAAAAAATAGAGATGAAAATTGGCTCGATCATCTTTTTTCATAATAATCGTCGTTTCTCTCATTGCCCGTTCCCACTAATGGAAGAAATCACAGAAATAAAACATTTTGTATTGTATTGTATTGGATCTGCACAGTATAGCATAGGGTGTACATGTGGGTGGTGCATCGCCGCGTTAGGAGATGTGTGGGGACGGTAGGTGCAAGGAAGATCAATTCACGAGACGTTATAGTTCACGAAAAAGAAGAGCCACAATAATATGGGATGCGTGAGTATTAAGAAGTCAATCATTCGGCACCATCGAGCATACCCACGGATAGTTGACCCGTGAAGTTGTGTCTTTTTCTATTCATTTATTCTTTGGCCATTGTTATCAGGCCGGGTTTCTTGCCCTCGTCATTGCATCTTTGTTGATTTCCATCACTTTTTTCTTTCCATACTCGCGCGTCCAAGTACCTGCCCACCACCTCCCCCCCCTTCTCCCCTTCTGGCTCCCACTCGTCTTTCTGTCCCTTGTTTTTTTGTTTCACCACCCACTCCCCCCCCCTCTCCCACCTTCCTCAATTCATCATTGGTAGAGCCCACGAAGGCATGCTCATTTCTTGATTTCTTTCGGACGCTTTAGGAAAATTGAATGAAACCGGCATTGTTGGCGACACCTTACCCACCGACACTCAGCACGGAGATGGTAGCGCTGGCACGAGACACCACACATTACCACGGCATGCGACACAGCGATTGGGCGCGCGCTCTGTGTCGTCTCATTGCGGCCAGTCTTGCGTGCACTGGAGGCTCCGCGTTATTTGAGCAGGTTGTGGCCGATTTTTTGGAGGCTGCTTACAAGGATCGCCCTTGTATCCTTGAGAAGAAACTGAGACATCAAGGAGATGGCGAGTGCATCCCTCTGGCTACGGCCCTGGCTACGATGCGTCTTTTCCTCTCGGGTCACGGGAGTGCACTCGCCGGCACCGTTCAGAATGAGATCGTTGCGCCGGTCTTGAGACGAGCAAGAGCATCAAAACCCTTGTCTTCGCCTTCCCATTCGCTCCAGCAGGCCTTTTCACCATCCACGTCATCATTCCAATTCAAGCGTCCTAAGCCGGTACTCAGAATACACAAGCAAAAGCACCAACGTCATCATCATCATCATCACCAGCACCACCATCAACACAAGAAAGATCAACCTCGCAGAGTGGCCTACACTCCAGTAAGCCGTATCGTGGCCTATACTGGAGAGCATGACGATGACGAAAATAACAATGACGCGCGTCGCCTGCTGGCCCGTTGTGGGAGCGCGTCCCTATGCAACACACTCCTCGGCGACTGGCCATTATGGGCCACCGAGGAAGCGGGCACTTTGCTCCTCATCCACCTGCCCGTGCCTGCGCACCTCGTCTGGCATACGTTCTGTGACCACTACAAGATGACCGCTACGGCTGAGGAGGAAGGCTACATTGGTCTCTGTGCAGAAGATGTGCGTGTACTTCCTCTGGACGGCCCAACGCCCCAGCAGCCTGAGAGTCTTGTCCTGCTGCCGCCAGACGCTATGCTGGTCTTGCAGGCACTGGCGATGCGCTACGACTCCGTGCAGAGGCGTCAGCGGACCCGACGGCAGGCCATGCCTTTTATCGCCGTTTTCCCAACGAAAGAAGGAGAAGAGGGGGAGGAGGAGGAGGAGGATGAGAAGAAGGAGGAGGGTAAAGTGAATGGGAAGGACTCAATGCCGAGAGACAATGACCACAATGGTGGTATTGCTTGGCATCCTGTGGCGCAATGGTTGCCACAGTATCCACGTCTAGTTCGCACCTGGTTCCAGAACACAGTGGGCCAGGTGCCAGCATCGTCTACTGCCGTGGCCACAGCACGTTATCACACACTTGCTACACTATGTGATTGGCTTTTCCCACAGCTCCGCGAGACTCTGCCACTACTTCATGTGGACGATGCCTACTTTGATTTCTACAACACGAACCTCTTTGCTATCATGCAGGCGGCCTGGCCCTCTCTCAGCGATGTGCAAGAGGCACTGCGCGACTGCCGTTTCCTCCAGCAGGAACAGGAAAAGGAGCAGGAGCAAGAGCAATATGAACACGAGGCAGCACTCACGTCGAACCTCACGGTTGGTGGGACAGCGTGCATCGAAGACCATACCCTGGGACATGGCTTCGATCTTGTTTTCTATCCAGAGGAAGGGGAGGAGGCGTACGATGAGGACACCGAAAGCGCCAGTACTACTGCTGCCTGGGAGCAGGGGGAGGAAAGTACATTCAGCGCCTTGGAAGAAGAAGCTGCAGCAGCAGAAGAAGAAGGAGAGGAGGAGACAGCACCCATGGAAGAGGAGAGATGTATGTCCCATCGTAACAAGCACAGGACAAGACATTGCCCAGAATCTTACGTACGAGCCAACCTGCTGAACGTTCTGCAATCGCTGCTTTACGTGCGTCAGCCGCATGAGATTCGCGTCGACATGCTTTGTTGGCTTTACGATACCTTTGTGATGCCCAAATACGATCTTCATCATTACTCCCAACGGCAGCAGCAATCCAGAGATCCGACTTTTCTGTCATCCTCCTGCTCGACCTCGACCTCGACCCCGACCTCTTCCGTTTCGATGCGTGATCCTATCTGGCAGGCGTCTATCCATGAAAATGACGAAACGCGTTCTGCGCGCATGCATTCCAGTATGCCTGGCATTCTTCGCAGCATCAGAGAGCTCTACCACCGTCTCGTCGAGGACCGAGGCCTACGACACGGCTGGCACCTCTGCAGTGCCCGCCAGACATGCACTGCCCGTCATCGACGCAAGGCGTACGCCCTCTATCGTGCCCAACATGGACGATCACATAGCGGCAGTAGCACATCTGAGCAATTAAAGGCATGGAATCGATGGCAGGAACAACAAAAGTACGATCCAGAACATGACACAGAGCTATTCCTTGGCCTCGTCATGCTTGCTCAGTCTCCCGAACTGTCCGTCGCCGAGTCCCGTCGCCTCCTCACCGGGATTCGTCTTCGTCCGCCCACCACACGTCGGAAAGCGTCTCGGTGCTCGGAGACCACAAAGTCCCCTTCAAGCACCACCAAGGAGATCCCCGAGCGCACAAGCACCACCGCATTGCCCATCGTGCAGCGCACATGTGAAATTGGACGCTTGAGTGACTGGATAAATTGCACGAATGTGAGACCGAGGGAGATGCCTGCCCATTATATCAAATTGCAGGCGGCCGCCACATCGTGCGTCTCGAAGCAATGGAGCGAAACATCAGAAGCAGAAGAAGACAGGGATTGGGAGGTGTCGTGGAAGGATAAAGGGAACGGGAGGGAGAAGGTGGATGTGCAATGGGAAGGAGAAAAAAAAGAAACACAGACAAGAGATCAGAAAAAGCAAGTCGCAGATGAGGTGGAAGAGGAGGGTGACGAGGAAGAGGAGGATGACGACGATATGAAAGATGAGGAAGAGGAAGAAGAACAAGAAGAGGAGGAAGATTGGGAGGCAGATGCAGCATATATGCTGCATCTGCTAGCCAGTCTTGAGTATGCATTTCATCGCAGACACGGCTCAGCCGGTGTTCCAAAACCTGAAGGAGGAGGAACAAGAGAAGGAATTAAAGAAGATTCCGCCAATGAGATATTCGGCCAGGATCTCGACAGCAATCATCGTATACCTGATGCTCGCAGTGTACTTGCACCGAACGTTGCAGCTCTCGTGGCCATGTCCGATGATGGTGGACAAACGACTTGCATCGATACGCTCGGCTACTGGCAGCTTGCCCTCTCCCCGCACGATCTTGCCATTTTGCCAGAAGAGGCACAGGAGCATGAACTTGCAAACTACACTATTATGACACTGCTTGCAGAACACCTGACCGCACACGCGGAGCCCTCTGCCGTCTTCTATCGCATGGACGAACACAAACAGGTCCGCATGCCGCGATGCGGTGTCCTTCAACGTTACCAAAAAACATCTACATCATCGTCTGATCCAGATTTGGAGCATTCGTCTCCCTCTCCATTGACTATGGCCGATGTTGAGCGTGCCATTCAGCATCGAAATCAGCGATTTTTGAGCCATGATCTTGAATCCAAACCACGACGTAAACATATGCGGGAAGTCAGTCCTCAGCCCCCGAGTCCAGCAGCGGAGAAACTACATCCTTCAAAACGCGCACGATACAGATAAAAGAAAAGATAATTGGCCAGCATTAGCAACAATAATATTAGCAGTAACGGAAGTAACAGTATAGCAAAATTAGTCCTGTCCTCCTTTCACATACCCTACCATGCCATGCCCCGCCCCGCCCCGCCCTTACTCCAAATCGCTTTGGCATGTTGAATCGAGAGCAAAAAGGCGGGGCGACACACATTGACTGCTTGGGAGTAGGAGGGGGGGGGCGGAGGGGGAGGGCGGGATTCGAAATGCCCCGGGAAGGTGCCGAAATACGAGGGAAATTTAAAATGGAATGACCTAGATAGCACGTAGCGATCGTATGCTGCAAATATTCTCTGCCTTAAAAAGCCAAGTGCCACTGCGTTATCAGCCGGACACGTCAGGCCAACGCTTTTTTTTATTCGCTGTTGATAGTTCTGTGTTGTCTCTTTTTCATTTTCGATAGTCCTTGTACTATTGTTTTTCTGAAACTTGTTTGCTCATTTTTGCTTTCAGTCCCGCCTATTTCTTTGCACTCTTTCGACGATCCCTCCCGCTCCCACAACTTCCAAAAATATTCCCCAAGAAGAAAAAATGCGTGCCTTCTCTACCACAGAACTACGCTTTAACGAGGAACATGGGAAACGCGGCCAAGGAAGTCATCATACCTATACGTTGAGCGATGCATGCAAAGCGACTGTGCCAGAAGCCGTTGGTCGTGCCACCGTCTACAAGGCAGGCCACCAGTGGATGAAGGACTACCCGCATGCCGTGCAGGCGCACCACCAGGTCGAACAGTGCGGCATAAGTCATATTGCAGTCCTCCCCAACGCCGAAGCACTCGACGTGTACGAGATGCCACATGGATTCTCGCTCACCGTGGGGGCCAAGACATCGCTCAATGCCGAATGGTTGCAGAGGCCCGCAGTGCGTGCTACCGTCGTCTGCGCCGTGCAGAGACCAAGTACCGCACAGTGCCACGAGCCATACTACGAAGATCAGGCACGGCGCGAGGCTCTTCAGGAGCAGGTCGCACAGAAGAGTGCGGCTCCATTGGGTGCCGGCGTGGTGGCCGAGATTGCCGGAAAGCGCGATAGCAAGCACTGGGAGGCAGCTCTCGAGGGCGCCGGCCAGAGCTGGGTGGGCGTGTACCGTGATCAAATAGCTCTCGAGCGTGCCGTGCGACACAGCTGGAGTACAGATGGCCACTTTGAACACCGCCGTGATGATCCACGTCGTCTTGGACGTGAACAGAAGGACGCACCATCGCCAATCTTTGTAGTCGCGTCCTGCACCGCACCCTCTGAGATGCATGCCAAGATGCGCGCCAAGTGGAGGCGAACACTGATGAGAGAAGAAGAGGAAAAGACTCAGGAACGCACGTTGGTTGGAGACCGTGCTTTTTTGGCCGACGAGGAACGCTTGGCGCAGGCCGCTTATCGTAATGCCTGCCGTCTTGCCTACCAGGCCGCGGAGGCTCTCCATCTCGATGTGCAGCACGCTGTGGACGAGCAATCCATCTACGCTGCACCCGACCAGAAAACATACTACACACCGCCACGTGTCGCACGTCCCGACCACGTTCAGGTGGCCAACATGGCAGCGCCCATCAACGGAGGCAAAACACTCGTTAGTATCGACTCGGGATGTGCCACGTTTGCAGTGGGTCACCCCTACAACACCGCCATACGCCATCAGGGAGGTATCCGAAACACGCATGCAGTAATCGCCTACGGTCCTCAGCAGGGTATGGCGCTAGCACCGCTTGCCGTTGAGGCGCTCCAAAAGAGTCATACACACCCCATTGTGGCACCGGTCGGCAGTCGCCGGTGCATGCTGCAAAAGGAGGCCGAGATGTTTGTGAAGAATACCAAATCGAAGAATAAGGACTTTGCCATGCCATCCAACTACCTTTGGGAGGGCCAGGACGACAAGGGAAAGGATATGGCGGTGCGCACACGATTTCTTCCACAGCGCTACGAGATGCCGGATGCCCGTTTTGAACAACATCTTGATGCCATCGATAGGGACCGGTCGATGCGTTACCTTTCTCCAATGCTCGTCAAAGTGGCTATCACAACCGCCACAACCACCATCGATCCCCACGACTAAAGGTACATTGTATCGGCAGACCGACCAACCACTGAACCAATTTTTTTTGTATTAAACGTCTGCATAATCAATTGTGCTTGTCTCTAGATAATAAAAAAATTCCAAGACGATAATCGTGTTCGCTCTTTCGCAACTACCCCTACCCTCCGCGTCACGGTCCTCCTTTTCCTCCTCCTCCTCCTCCTCCTTCCTTCTCATCCCCCCCCCCGGCCCACTTCCGCTTCGTGATCGAGGAGAAGTGGGAGGCGGGGGGGGGCGAGAAGAGGAGAACCATATAAAAAAGAATTCAACGCAAAAAATCAGTCTGCACTCCATATTAAGAGGCTCATACTTACGTCTATTTAGTATTCTTCTACCCTTTGCATCTACCACCCCACCCCCCACCCCGCCTTTTTCCTGTCCGCATTGAGACACCATACACAAGTAGGAGCATGAACAGCAACACTGGGAATAACAAGAAGAAGCAACAAGAACTGATCAGCTGCCCCAGCAGCTCACATGCAGACTTGGAAATTGGTACCGATACGGTAAGCAGCGATCATCCCTGGGTGCATCGTCATACTCGTCTTTGGTACGAGCACGTCATCTATACGCGCGAGGTCGTCAAAAGTCGTCTGCTCAATCTGTCCGACGAGAAAGTGCAGACCGAGCGTCTTTTACGCAACCAGAGCGACCTGGTCGCCTCGCTGTCGGCATTCCTGAGCACGTACAATCAAAACACTTACAAGGATTTGCTGGTGGAACATATCACGATCGCCGTGGAACTGGTTGACGCAGCCAGTGGTCAGAGTACTGCGTCGGTCAAGGATATTCGCGCCCGGTGGGATGCCAATGGTGTGCAAATTCGTGACTTGCTCCACAAGGTGCAGCGTAATCGCGTACGTTTCCTTCAGGATCGCAGAGCTTTCGGTACCAAGAAGAACGCATGGTGTCCCAACAAGCTGCTCGACAACTGGAAGATACACCTTGACCAAACGCAGGCCGAAGCCGTAGCACTCATTGGCAAGGACTGGAAGGCTGCCAATGTCCAGTTCGACCTCGCTTTGGCACACATGGGCGAGTATGGTGTGCGTCTTGCCAAGGGGTTTCTATTCCTTTGGCCCGAGAACAAGAAGAAGCTTCTTCTTTCTTCTCCTTCTTTTGCGCCATCGACTTCCGTTTCTTCATCGTTGGTTGGCAACTTTTTTGGTGGCGCTGGTGGACGTGGCACATTCTATGCCCGCAATCCCACTGAATACCCGCCCGACAGTGCTGACCCCGGTTTCGTTCGCTACGTTCCGGAGGGCGAGATGGCCACAGAAACGTTCCTCACCTATCCTGCTGACCGCAGGGCCCTCATGCATGTCATCCGCAGCGAGCCTGTGGCCGTTGTGCTTCACGTGGCCGGCTCGCAGTGCGTTCCGGGAGGCGACTGTGACGAGGCGGCGCGCATTCTCAGTCGTCTAGGCGCAGAGATGGAAGACGTGGTCTTCATCTACAATGACGTTGAGAAGCAGGTACGCGAGCCGGATGTGACCGAGTTTCCGACCATCCATGTTTATCGCGACGGTGGGGTCGTGGCTATCTTCGATGGTCTGCAAAGTGAGGACACGTACCGTGACGCTATCATGCATGCCGTCGAGGGAGACGAGGAGGACGGTTGTCTCGAGGAAGGCGATGGCACCGGTGCTGGTCCTGGTGCTGGCGCTAACAATGCACATCAAGGAGAAGGCCGTCCAGAGGAAGGGGAACAGGATGTGGAAGGAGAAGAAGAAGGAGAAGAAGAAGAAGAAGAAGTAGGAGAAGAAGGAGAAGGAGAAGAAGAGGACATCGAATCCGCCTATTACCGTTCTTTTGTTAGTGCTGAGAACGGTGCAGAAATGGTTAGAAAAGATGACGATGGTCTCTACTATCCGACGACTCCAGCAGAGATGCAGTCTTTGAGAAACACCTTCAAAATACTCGTAGTCATCTACGGTATTCCAAGGTGCAAATACAGCCGTAAAGGCGTCAGCAAAATGCGACGTCTTGGCTCCCGGTACCGCACCGATCCAGATGTCGCCTTTGTCTACTTCAATGTTGGTCTCTTGAGTGTTGATTCTAAAGATCGCGACGCAAAGGGTTATATTCGGGTACCCTACTACCGTCTGATCTCCAATCGCACTGACGGTCCCAAGTTCACAAAGCTCGATTCTCTCTCCGCCAGGCTTGCACAAGACTCTCGTCGTTAAAGAAGGAAGCAATGTAAAAAAACAACGCTGCATTTTCTTTTTTCTCACAATATACGGCATGCTTACCATTGTATTATGGGGGGGGGTGGGTATTTTTTTTCTACTACTAGACTTGGTGAAAAGTAAAACGGTGAAACAAAGTAGGAGATGGCAGAGAAGTGTAAGAAAAGAAATACACTTAATTGACGTGGGTGAAATCAGTTGGAATCCAAATACTTTCGCCATCTATGGCAGTTCCCTATTATAGAAACTACGACCATCTATAGAAACTATGCCCATCTATAGAAACTATGCCCATTTATGGCAATTCCCTATTATGGACATGGTTTCTATACTAGGCAACTCAGCCAGTTTCTATACATGGACATGTTCAAAAT
>Ga0100380_10001030_pt1 | contig 30479 bp, 31 predicted proteins | sample CryGeymeta201504_FD_80417 | JGI IMG/M metagenome (GOLD analysis project Ga0100380, IMG submission 80417) | Groundwater microbial communities from Crystal Geyser aquifers in Utah, USA - Crystal Geyser metaG 2015-04 | ecosystem: Environmental > Aquatic > Deep subsurface > Groundwater | place... | reverse complement strand
TTTTTGAGAAAAAAAATGTTGATGTAGTGATTGCCAGTGGGCTTGAACGTGGTGGTGGTCGAGAACTAGCTCTTGTTTTAAGTTGTGATGCTATTATTTCAGTAAGTGGTGGTTCTGGCACGCTTACTGAAATTGCTATTGCATATCAAGCAAATATTCCAGTCATAGTTTTGAAGGACACTGGTGGCTGGAGTGAAAAACTCGGGGGACAATTTTTAGATAGTCGGAATAGAATAAAAAATTGAAGTTGCCGAAAATCCCAAAGTGGCAGTCGAATTAGCTATTAAGTTGGCAAAAAAATATGAAAAATCAGAATAAACTCATCATATTCGATTTAGACGGCACACTCTATCAGTTAGATAGCGGTTCCTTTCAAAAATCATCCTTACGACGGCAAATATTAAAAAACGCGGAAACCTATATTGCCATGAAGTTATCTAAGAATCAACCTGATGCAAGATGCATCCTGAATGACATTCAAAAACAATATGGTGAACAAATAAGTATTGGGCTTGAAAAAGATTTTGGTATAAATCGCTACGACTATTTTAATACCGTTTGGAATATCTCCGCTCGCCGTATTGTCAAGAAGGCACCGTACTTGAAAAAAACTTTATTGACATTAAAAAAAACCTACATGCTGGCACTAGTCTCTGATGCTCCACTAGTTTGGATTAACAACGTTTTAGAAGAATTAGGGATTCAAAATCTTTTTCGCGATAATATTTTTTCCGGTGAAGGAAGCTATCGAAAAGGGCTCAATAATGCTTTTCCGAATATTGTTCAAATATTAAAAATCAAACCCTCTAACTGTGTTGTTATAGGCGACCAAGAACATACTGATATCATACCGGCAAAAGAACTCGGCATGCGAGCCATCTTAATTAATAACACAAAAAAATCTCGAATAGCTGATGCTACTATAAAGTCCATTCGCGAACTACCAGCAACACTAAAAAATAAAAAATGTCTTCGCCTCGACCACCACCACGTTCAAGCCCACTGGCAATCACTACATCAACATTTTTTTTCTCAAAAATATCTAGGCCTTTGCCGTACGTTACGCCTACTGTTAGCCCTTGGGCTGACTTGGCTCCGCGGCAGGCTGCGGTTGACAGGGAATCGTAATCTTTTTCAGCGCCAAAAAATAAAGTTGCGCCGTTTTTTGCCACCCAGTACCCAACTTCTTCGGCTAGATTTTCAAAATCTTTTGAATATTTAAGATCAGCTGCCGATCCCATTACACCGATTTGTAATTTTCTTGATGATTTATTCATATTATACTTTATTTAAGTAAAGTGGTTAAAGTAAAAAAATTTAGTTAATTTATCTTAGTCTTTTTAAAATCAATTTATAGCCACCCATGCCTTTTTTCAGCCATTTATGCACTCTGGCGATAGTGGTGGAACTCATACCGGTCTCTTCTGCAATTTTAGTGTAACTAATTCCTTCGGCTAACATTTGAGCAACTTTCCATCTTTGTCCAAATTCAACTATTTCGTTTGCAGTCAGTAAATCTCTGAAAAATGCTCTTGCTTCGTCAGTGTCTTTTAATTTTAGGATAGCCTTAAAAAGATCATCTGAATCAGGTGTCATCCACTTGCTTTGTTTATCATTGATTTTTGTCATACGCTTTACTGTAGTAAAGTATAGCAAACGGTAATTTTTGTGTCAAGAGATTATGATCAGATTTGATAATCGATACAAAAATTGGTAAAAACAGATTTTTGAGCTGTTTATGGTACGCATCTGGTCGCAAATCAATGATTATCAAAAACAGACCAACGCGGTCTGTTTTTTTGATTTTATTTAAGGTCTAATATGTCTTTTATAAAGTCACCGGTTTTGATTGGTGAATACCCGGGAGTATATCCGGGTGTACGACCGGGAGTATAGCCGGGAGTATAGCCTCCTGTAAAAACGCCACGAAACCAACCTTGCTGTGGGTTTTTATTAATTGCTAAAAACCCTGCGGCTGCGGAAAGCATAATTGCTCCGACAACGACAGCGGTTATCGCTTTGGTCTTGGTCTTTGTCTTAATCTTCATAAATGTATTCAAATAAATAAATTTCATTATTGATATGGAGCTCTGTATTTGAGCCTTGGTTAAGGTTTTTCAAAACATCAATGTCCCATGGCCAATACATGTGTAGAACAATATATATTCTTTTTACTCCTGTTTGTTCTGATATGTAATTTAGAATTTCATCAGCATTTTCGGGCTCGGCAAGAACGCGTGTAAACCTTTGATATAAATCCCCTCCGGTTGGAAGTGCGTACCAAAGTACTTCTTCTCCTTCGATGGTATGATACATCAAGAAGCCTAATTCCTGCAAAGCGGCCGCACTTGTCATTTGATTTGAAAGAACGATATAGGGTTCGCCTCCGGCTCTTTCATGCATGTAATTTACGGTATAGATATCAACCGCACTTACGCTTGGCGCAAAAAAAGGGTATTTAATATTGTATTGAGGATATGAAAAGTACCAAGAGATAGTGAGTAAGAATGAGAAGAATGCTAAAACAGTGAATTGTAAATACGGTTTTTCCAATTTTGATTTTGGTCTGAATATAAGGATCGCCAGTATGGGCAAGGAGCTGACATAGAAACATTGCAGTAGTCTAAGTGCAAATTCTTGCTGTTCGTGACCTATGATTCCATTGAAGACAAAAATTGTACTGACTAGAAAAATGCTTAAGATTAATCCGACGAGCCAAACTTTATAAGGATTTAGTTTTGATTCTTTTGTTTTGAATAAGAATATAATTGTAGCTATTGTTGCTAAAATCGGTAGCCAATAACGAATCCCATAAGTTAAATCATAGTACCAAGGAATGTGAGGAAATCTGTCAATGAATGGATTTAGAAATAAATTTAAAAAAGCTTGTAGACGGTTTAGTGGATTCAAAATCAGAGAAGAATCGATCATATAAAACAAAAATATGCCTCAAAAAAATAAAACCACAATTCTCTCAACATTTGCTAACGATCAACTTTCCAACAATAAAGGTGAGCTTATTAATATACAAAAAGGGGGGTCCTACTTTATATATTAAACAGGTGTTTGATGACGAAAAAGAAAATTTTACTCTGAAAGCCGGTCCTGAAATTGAGGTCGAAATATTGATAACAAAGAGGGGTGAATTTGGAAAAATATTAGCGGTACCTAAATAAAAAAATATTAATTTTTCTGAAATAGAAACGCCGTTATTGCTTATTTCCTCCGTACTGGATGAGTTTAATTTGGATAATCTTCAGAATTATCAAGGTAAGGTTTTTTTAGATATCCAAGGTTATGGTAGAGACAGAAATGATTTCGGACAAAAAAAGTTATGGGAACCAAATGACAACATTTTTGCAAATATATTTTGTCTTAAGGGCACAAAAGAAGAATTAAAAAATATACCGAGCAAATATATCCAAAAACAAAAAAAGAAAATTTTAATAATTACCAACGGTGAATATGGAAGTGAAATTTTTTCCTTTGGCAAACATTATTTAATTAAGCCGTTATCAATTATTGTTTGTAAAAATACAATCGGTGCTGGCGATACCTTTATGGCAAACTTTGTAATTCGCTTTTTGAGAACTACGAATGTTCTTGATTCTGCAAAATACGCTACAAGCAAAACCTCTATATTTTTAAAATCAAAAAATATACATCATGAAAGCCATTTCTTCCAGAAAGAGATTGGTTGTGGTTAAAGGTGCATAATTTAGCATTCAGACACACTCAATCCCTTTCCAGAAGGGGTTTTTCATTTCCGGAAAGGAACAGAAAGCATCAAAAAGAGAAGAAAAAATGTACAAGCCCTACATCGTGTCAGCCGATATTTATCTGCTCATGGAAAAATGGGCTACGCGGCATGACTTCGTGTTATCGGAAAAAGAATTTTTCTCTAATTTAAGAGAGGAATTCTCAGACTATATGCGTAGAATTTTTCCTGACTTCGAGCTTGTCTCGGAGGAAGAAATCTCACTCGGTCTAATCGAGCTGGTAGAAAAGAGTGGGCTGCCCGTGATTTCATTGGATCATGTTTACTTTCAAAGCAAACTGAACTTTGAGATCGCTCGCCTGGCAGACGAGTATGGAAACGATCGCGGTCTCGGCCGTCGAGGAAATACTCTACCACTCATTAAGCAGGTCAGAAAACTTAAAATGAGTGGGGTGCGTGAAGCTGTGCTCGTTGATGATGTAGTGTTCTCGGGAGCACTTATCGAGAGAGTCGTGGAAGTGCTCTCTAAGATAGGAATCAGCGTTCCGCTCATCATCGCCGGTATTGGTATCAACGAAGGTATCAATCGCATCAATGGCTCGCGTGAAATCCGCTGTGTTCATACCTACAATTCGGTCATTGATGAAGTGTGTGAGCGTGATTTCTATCCCGGTGTACCGCTTTCCGGTCGTCTCCTCATCGGAAATGACAATATCGGTATCCCGTACATCCTCCCGTTTGGGAAGCCGGATGGTTGGGCGTCTATTCCGTCAGACCAAACAAAAAACTTCTCCCGTTTCTGCATTCAACAAACAATCACTCTGTTTGATGAAATAGCGGAAAGTTCCGGAAAGCCAGTTCTGTGCCAAGACCTGGGTCGAAAAGTCTTGAGGCTGCCAACTGACTCAACGCCCTACACCGATGTTCTTCGTAAAATCCTCTAGCTTGAGGTAGCCGGTTCCCTCGTGAGCCGGCTCTTTTCTTTCACGAAAATCTCTTTAATAAACCATAGCCCCAAAAAACGCGTAAGCAATCAAATAACCAATCAAAGCGCCGATGAGGACATCAAAAAAATAATGCACGCCGACCACAACGCGTGACATCGCAATTAAGCAGGCTAGCAAAAACCAAATAAACGCAAAAACCCAACCATATTCCAAACTTGATCCAATAAAAGCGTAGCCAAGCGACGTGGCGAAAGCCATACTGGTGGATGCGTGAGCGGACGGGAAAGAAAAAGTGTGCACAAAAAGATTGTAAGTTGTTTTTGTAACTTCCGGTCGTGTTCGCCTAATTAGGTACTGCAAAAAAACCGTTAAAACAAAAGCGACCACAACTGGAGACAACCAAATAATTATTCTGTGTTTGCCGTCAATGATAAAAACCAAACCAATCATGACAGCACCATAAACATAAAGACCCCAGCTCGCTAAAAGCCACCACAACTCCATTGTTGATCTAAATTGATCTTGGATGAATTTTGAAATTCCTGCGTCCAGTTTCATTTTTCGATAATTAATCGATTAACGGCGTTCCTGTCATTTCCTCTGGCTGAGCAATGCCTAAAATCTTAAGCATTGTTGGCGCAACATCAGCGAGTATTCCAATCGGTGGCACAAGAGACAGGTCTCCGTTTGGAATATCACCTGCCATACTCGCCTGCCCCTCATACTTATTTGCAACAATCCAAAATGGAATTGGATTTGTGCTGTGTTCTTTGTCCATCTCTCCGGTTTGCAAGTTTGAGACTTCTTCAGTATTTCCGTGGTCAGCTGTAATTAACAAGACGCCATTTTTTTTCAAAACTTCTTGAACAATTCTGCCAATGCATTCATCTACTACTTCAACGGCTTTTACAGTTGCTTCAAAATTTCCAGTGTGCGCTACCATATCCGGATTGGCAAAGTTCATTATAATAACATCATAATTATCTGTTTTGATTTCCTTGATAACTCTGTCTGCAATTTCGTAAGCTGACATTTCTGGTTGTTTATCGTACGAGGCCACATGGGGTGATGGAATAATCGCTCTGTCTTCGTTAGGAAATGGATCTTCGCGTGTACCGTTGAAAAAGAAAGTTACATGAGCGTATTTTTCAGTTTCAGCAATATGAAGTTGAACCAAACCAGCGTTTGAAAGTACTTCTGAGAGACAATTTTTTATTTGAAGTGGCGGATAAGCAACATCAACTGGCAAACCTTTTTCATACTCACCCATCGTTACAAAAACTAGATTATCAATGTAGGTGCGTTCAAATTTATCAAATGACGGCAATACAAAAGCTTTTGTAATTTGACGAGCCCGATCTGGCCGAAAGTTGAAAAATATCATGGCATCACCCGGTTTTACAGTTGCAACCGGCTCACCTTTTTTTGTAATTACTGTTGGAATAAATTCTTCGTCATAAACCTCTTTTGTATATGACTGAGTAACTGCCTCGGCAGGGTCTTCGGCAGTCACTGGTGACACACCGAGGGTAATAGCATTGTAGGCTTTTTGGGTTCTGTCCCAACGATTATCACGATCCATTGTATAGTAGCGTCCAGAAATTGTAGCGATCCTACCAACTCCAACCTCTTCGATCTTTTGCTGTAAACTATTTATAAAATCAATTCCGGAATTATAAACTGAGTCACGACCATCTAAAATAGCATGCACTGCAACATCTTTTACCTTGTGCTCCTTGGCAAGTTCAAGCAAGGCATAGCAATGCCCATCAAAACCATGAACTTTTCCCGAGGACATTATTCCCATTAAGTGCAGCGTTCCATCCGTTGCCCTTACTTGCTCGATTGCTTTTAAAAAAACTGGATTTTGGAAAAATGATTTGTCAGCAATGTCGCGTTCGATTCGAGGCATTGATTGATAATGAACAGCACCAGCGCCGCAAGTCATGTGCCCAACCTCTGAATTTCCCATTTCTCCCCAAGAAAGACCGACTGCTTCACCTGAAGCGCGCAAAGTCATTGTTGGATAGCGTTGCGTAAGCATGTCAGTAACCGGGGTTTCTGCCTTTGTAATGGCGTTACCCTCACCATCGGGCGCAATTCCCCAACCATCGAGCATCATTAAAACCGCCGGCCGTGGTCTTTTTGTTGTAGTTTTTCCAGGCGATGCCTGACCAGGCTTCGCCTGGTTTGTTGATTCTGGAACTTGTTCCATAGTGGTTTCTATTATACAGGAAGTAGGTGGTAGGTAGTAGGCTTATAGATTAATGAAACAAAAAACACAGCCTGGCCGTGGTTTTATTTTCGATTTTTTGTGAACATGGCTCGCCATGTCCCTACATCTTTACCACCTAAATACCTACATACCTAATCACCTTCCTAACGCCACCGACGAGTCTGCACCAACTGTTACATAATTTACATTATTTATCTTTGTAAGCCCCAACATCTGAACTCGGTTTGTAACGCTATCAACTGATTGCAAACGCGACACTTCAAACTGCAATCTTTCATTTTGGTGTCTAACATCTGTAATATCATTTTCTAAATCCCGCATTGCATAACCGTGTGTCGCTGAAACATTGACTTGCCAAATATAGAGAAAGGCAAAAGCAATTGTGATACAAAGCAAGCTGTACTTAACCCAGTTAGCGTCAAGAGTAGCAATATTTAGATTGGTAATTTTCCTCTCAATTTTCATAACCTCCTCAAGTTAGGATCTTAAATTTTTGCAACTACGCGGAGTTTTGCACTACGCGATCTGGAATTCGATCGCATCTCCTCGTATGTCGGTTTAATTACTTTCTTATTAACTAGTTCAATTCTGGGATCATCTTTAAGCTGATATTTTACAAAGGCGTCTTCTGTTGAATGAAAGGTGATAATCGCCATTCGTCCACCAGGTTTTAAAAGGTTGATTCCTGAATCAACTCCTTTTTTAATTTCTCCAAGCTCGTCGTTAACTGCCATTCGTAAAGCTTGAAAAACTTTTGTAGCGGGGTGAGTCTTACCTGATCGCTTGACCACATTTTCGACTGTCTCTGCTAACTGTGTAGTTGTGGTAATTCGATTTGCTTTACGAGCTTTGACAATCTCTTCGGCAATCTGACGAGATCTAGTCTCGTCGGCATATTGGAAGAATAAATCCGCTAACTCATCTTTAGTCCAACTGTTTATAATTGCTTCCGCTGTTAGTTCCTGCTTTTGGTCGTAACGCATATCAAGCGGTCCTTCCTGTTGAAATGAGAATCCGCGACTGGCGTCGTCAACATGAACCGATGAAAATCCCAGGTCAAACAGAATTGCATCAATTTTTCCTAAATCGTGCTCGGCCATGTTTCCAAAAGAATCATTTATGAGCGTAACGCGATCTGTATATGAAGAAAGGTGATCTTTGGCTAAATCAAGATTTCTGTCATCTCTTTCAAAGCCAATTAGCTTTCCGCTAGGGGAGGTACGCGCCAAAATCATTTCGGCATGTCCGCCTAAACCAATGGTCGCATCAATTACAGTTGCACCAGAATGAAGGCTGAGTCCTTCAATCACTTCATTCATTAGTACGGGGATGTGATTATTCATATCTACAAGCTAATCAGCTAAAAAGCTACGGGCTCTTAAATTCCAAATTCCCCCAATTTTTCCGCAATGTCAACAGCTCCTTCTTCTGTCTTTTTGCGATATTCCTCCCAAGTATCCTCGTCCCAAATTTCGAGTCGTGTGTTCATTCCAACAATCACAGCTTTCTTTTTGAGACCAGCGTAGCTTCGAAGATACTCCGGTACAATGAACCGTCCCTGCTTGTCGAGCTTAACATCCATTGCGCCCGCAAGCATGAGTCGGGCGAAAGCTCTGGAGTTAGCCTGCCCCAGGGGCAAGCTACTGAGTTTTTCAGCAAGCTTGCCCCACTCCTCCAAGGGGAGCAGGAATAACGAAGCATCAAGACCTCGTGTAACAACCGCACCATGTACGAGATCGCCTCGAAACTTCGTTGGGACCGCTACGCGACCCTTTTCGTCGATTGAATGTTTATATTCCCCTATGAACATAGTTATTGCTCACTATTGTGTCGGCGATCTATTTGCTCACGGCTGTGCTCCTCAGCGTCGTACTTATCAGTACGCCTTTCTGTAGTGCTCGCCGTTTACAAATATCTCATCCAACACAATACGTTCGCTTTGGGAAAGAAAGAACAGGCGGTTGTTATATCGCACCACAAGTAAACTTATGATGAGAGGAAGTTTCCCGAGCTCTTTCTTACTTATTTTTTTAAGAAAAAACCGAAGCAGTCATGAATAGCTTTTGACTATTCCCCACTTCGTGCCTTAGTACTTCCACTTTACCCCACCAATCACCTTAGGTCAAACAAAATTCCCCACTTATCACCAACAAAAATTACGCCAACATTCGGCGCAAATCGCGTTCGGTCTTTGTTCCTGTTAATACTTCTCACGCCCGCCCCGCCGGGTTACCGCCGTAGTTATTCATTCAAAATCGCGTAGGTGGTAACCCGACGGCTTAAGAATCATAAGCATTTCGCAGTCCGCAATTGTCAGGAATCAGGAGTAGGCATGTGTCACTAAGTGACATAAAAAAATAAAAGGAAACACGGTTTGGGAGTTCCGAACCGCTTTAAAATATCGCTAGGCCCTGGCACTTTCGACCGGGGTGGTTTTAACAAGAACCAAATCTCCAATGGTGCCAAGGTTACAAGGGCTGGAAGCCCCTAACAGAACTAAGTCTTTCTCATGTCCGGCCTGATGAACCAAACAAAACCAACGCCGATTAAACTAATTACGACAGAAACTATAATCAAAATCTGAAAACCGAGTGTGTAGGCAATAGCACCCCCCATTGAAGCGGCCATGGCGGCGCTAAAATCGGTCAGCATAAAATAAACTCCCCATTCCCTCCCCTCTTTATGTTTGTCGATATGCCTTGTAAACACAGCCATAAATGAAGGAAAAGTAAAAGCAATCACAGCTCCAAAAATAAATTGGACAATATAAAGCTCCATGGGAGTGTTGATGATCAAATAGGCCAAAGGTAAAACGGCCCCAATGGTTGAGCCTATCACCATCACCCAAAAATCATCATTTTCCCCTCTTATTTTATCAATAAACGAGGCGGCCGGAATTTGTAAAACGCTTTTTGTAAACAAATAAATTGATGCGGCTACACCGGCGACAATTGCGTCACCACCATCAATAAAATCAACAATAAAAATCGCAAAAATCGGGCCCAACAATCCAGTACCGCTCACCCATATCAAATCTGAAATCGTCATAAAGCGGATGACCCTGTTCATGTCGAACAAAAAATAATGTCGTGTTGGAATCGCGCATTTTTTCATATACGAAAATTATAGCAAAGCCATTAACTTACAGCTATTAGCTTTTAGCGGCCCGACCTCAGTCTTCTGTGATAGGCCACGGCGAATCTGTGCGCTTCGTCGCGCGCATTTTGTAAAACTACTTTGTACGCTGTTGTAATTCTAGACAGCTCAGGATTATTGCGGTCAAAAACTAGCAAATCTTGTTTTCTGTCTGGCCCTTTTGCAATCCCAACGAGCGGAATATTAACTTCAAACTCATTCATTACTTTACGCACCCGACCAATCTGACCCAAACCACCGTCGATTATTAATAATTCCGGAAGTGACCAGGCATTTGGTTGCGCTTTGGCGCGAGCTAGCCGACGACGCATTACCTCTTCCATCATAGCCACATCGTTGGCACCTTTAACAGTTTTAATTTTAAACTTACGATATTTTTCCTTGGCTGGTTTTTGATTTTCAAAAACAACCATTGATCCTACAGCTGAAGTGCCAGAAATGTTACTAATGTCGTATGCCTCTAGCCTGCCTTCAATATCTAAAAAGTCTGATTTTATTTTTGTAGCAAATGGCAACTCAATATCTTCCTGTCTGATAAGGGCAACATCTTGAATATGCTCAAGAGAATTAATTTGACGCTTTAAGTGCGCGGCCGCCCGGTAATCTTCATTGGCGGCCGCACGGCGTATTTGTGCGCGTAGAGATCGCAATAATCCTTTTCTATTTCCATCAAAAAACATCATCAAGTTTTTAATAATCACAGCGTAATCTTTTTTGGAAATCAAATTCGCACACACTCCTGGACATTCTCCTATTTGGGCATTAAAACATTTACGCAACTGTTTACCTGTTTGTTGTGGCGCACAAGTACTCCATGGAATAATTTGACGAATTAAATCAAGTGCTTTTCGCAATGCTCTCCCACTTGGATAAGGTCCGTAAACCGCTAAATATTTTTTGTGAACCGTAACTGATAAGGTTTTCGCAAATGGTTTTATGCCCTCACGCTCTAGCTCATGACCACGAAGCAAAAGTGGCCGCGGAAAATCTTCATTGGTAATCACTAAATATAAAAAACTTTTATCATCTTTAAGTAGTATATTGTACTTAGGTTTTAACTCTTTAATTTTATTTGCCTCAAGCACAAGAGCTTCAATGACAGTCGATGTTTGAATGTAATCTATTCGTTTAATACTTGAGACAAGCTCGGCCAAACGAGAATTATGCGCTTTATTAAAATATGAATTAACTCGCTTCTTTAGAGATGTTGCTTTACCGACATACAGAATCTTGTCATTTGTATCAAAATACAAATATACTCCAGGCGCGTCTGGTAATTTTTTATTTTTAATTTTGACATAATTAAGTATCATAATTGCTTTCCGAGATAACTCGACGATCGTCTATTTATCTCGTAAGTTGTGCGATAAAGCTGTGTAACATTTTATCCAAGATTTTTTTGTTTTAGACTGAAATAATTTAGACAACAACTCGCCGGCGTCAAACGGAGAGATCCAGACACTTCTCTGCGTTTGCATAAAACCAACTTCTTTAAGTAGTGTCCTAATAGCTTGGCGTAAATTACGTTCAGTTTCTGGGATATCAAAAACAACCATACACACATATCCATTGGGCAACAAATCTAAATTTTGTAACTGTAATCTCAAATATTCATCAGCACCAATCTTTGTCAAACTTATATAATATTTTTCGCTTTTTTTCTTAACTGAAATAAATTTCTTAGCAGCTAACTGTATAAGCGCCTGTTTTCTGTAAGCCTTCTCCTTAGCATCTCTAATTTTTTTGTAACCATCAAATCCATATTTCAGAACAGCTCTTGGCTTATTACCAAAAGTGAAAAATAGATCCAGGTCATCGACTAATTCTTTAAATAATTTTGCCCCTCTCGATTTTGGTCTTAAATGATTTGTTTTCATAATTCGACGATCGTCTAATTATCTTGTAGATTTATATTTGTTTTACTAATTGCAATATTTGCTGATCAAAAATGATTTTTCTGATTTCAATGATAACAAAATCATTTTATTTCAACACTCTTCTTAAATACTCCCCAGTCGAACTCCCCTTTTTTATGCTTACTAACTCTGGCGTACCTTCAGCTACAATCATGCCACCACCGTCGCCACCTTCTGGACCCATATCAATCACCCAGTCAGCTGTCTTTATGATATCCAAATTATGTTCAATCACAACCACACTATTACCCTGCTCAACCAATCGATGTAAAACCTCTAACAATCTTTTGATGTCATCAAAATGCAAACCGGTTGTTGGCTCATCTAAAATATAAAGCGTGCGACCAGTTTGGCGTTTTGCAAGTTCGGTCGCAAGTTTAACGCGCTGCGCTTCACCGCCAGAAAGTGTTGGTGCCGGTTGACCAAGAGTTAAATAACCGAGCCCAACGCTGTCCAATGTTTGCAGTCTTTCAAAAACCATAGGAACATCAATAAAGAATTCTTTCGCTTCTTCTATTGTCATCTGAAGAACTTGATTGATGTTCTTTCCATTCCACTCTACCTCAAGTGTTTCGCGACTAAAACGCTTTCCTCCACAAACATCACACTCAACATACACTATTGGCAAAAAATGCATTTCAATTGCAATCTGCCCATGACCTTCACAATTTTCACAGCGCCCGCCTGGTCTATTGAAACTAAATCTTCCCTGCTTATAGCCGCGGAATTTTGCCTCAACAGTTTCTGCGAATAATTCTCGAATCGGTCCCCAGGCTCCAGTATAAGTTGCGGGGTTCGATCTTGAAGAACGACCAATTCCGGACTGATCCATTAAAATAATTTTATCAATATATTCTGTTCCAAGCACAGCTAAATGTGCTCCTGGCTCTGCTTTTGTTTTATAAAGTTTTTTTGATATTGCGCGGTACATTACGTCATGAATAAGGGTTGATTTTCCTGAACCAGATACACCTGTTACACAAACAAATCTTCGCAATGGAATTTCAACATCAACATTTTTTAAATTGTTTGCCGTTGCCTTTTTAATTTTAATTACATCCCGACCTATTGCTCGCCGTTTTATTGGAACTGGGATTTTTTCCTTGCCCAGCAAATATGCTCCGGTTCGTGACTTTGGATCATTAAAAACTTCTGGAACATTGCCCTCCGCTACAACATAGCCACCATGCACGCCAGCGCCAGGCCCGATTTCGAGCATATAATCACTTCGCCTTACAGTATCTTCATCGTGCTCAACTATAATCACGCTATTGCCTAAATCGCGTAGTCCTTCCAGTGTTCTAATTAATTTTTCATTATCGCGTTGATGCAAACCAATCGTTGGCTCATCTAGCACATAAAGCGCTCCAACTAGCCTTGATCCAATCTGAGAAGCCAAACGAATTCTTTGCGCTTCGCCACCAGAAAGTGACCCCGCCCTTCGATTGAGTGTTAAGTAATGAAGCCCAACATCAAGCATAAAAGATATTCGATTTTCAATTTCTTTCAGCACCATGCCTGCAATTTCTTGCTGTCTTTCTGAAAGAGAAATATTTAGTACAAACTCCACTGCTTTGTCGATATTTAGCTCTGTAAACTCGCAAATATTTTTTCCGCCAATATAAATGCTTAACGCCTCTGGTCGTAAGCGCACGCCAGCGCAAACACTGCAAGCCTCTTCTCCAAATAATTCTTTGGTTCCCAATCCTCCACAAGCTGAACAAGCACCGTATGGACTGTTAAAAGAAAACAAACGCGGTTCAATTTCTGGAAACGCAAAACCACACTCAACACAACTAAACTTTGCAGAAAATGTAACTTCTTCTTTTCCAATCTCGGCTAGGGCAACATTGCCACTATGACCAAGTGCAGTTTCAAGCGCCTCACTTAGTCGCTGACGAATTTCCTTACTTGGCGCTCGAAGTACTGAAACAGCTAAAGTATCAATAATAACTTCGATGGTATGCTGTTTATACCGAGAAAGTGTAATTTTTTCACTGAGCGCATGTTCTTTGCCGTCAATACGCACTTTTGCAAAACCGCTGTTATACAAATCATAAAGCAACTGATAATACTCACCTTTTCTGCCCCTAACCGCTGGCGCCAATATTCTAACCGCATCTTTATCTTTAAAATCGCCTCGAGCCACCCTATCAAGCACTGCATCAGTCATTTCGTCTACTGTTAACTTAGCAATTGATTTTTTACAATTTGGACATTGCGCTTCACCGATTCTAGCGTAAAGTACGCGCAAATAATCATAGATTTCTGTAACAGTTGCTACAGTCGATCTCGGATTACGAGTATGCGCTTTTTGATCTATCGATATTGCTGGCGAAAGCCCTTCAATTTCATCGACATCTGGTTTATGCATTTGTCCTAGGAATTGTCGAGCATAGGAGCTAAGTGATTCAATGTAGCGGCGCTGGCCTTCGGCAAAGATAGTATCAAAAGCTAAACTTGATTTTCCAGATCCAGAAAGCCCAGTAATACAAACCAGCTTATTGCGCGGTATGGTAACATTAATGTTTTTTAGGTTATGCTCCCGCGCACCCTTGATAATTATTTCATCTTTCATAATTGTAATTTAAATCCCTAACATAGCCCGAAGGGCGAAGTGGGATGCTCCCGCGCACCTTTAATTACGATTTTATCTTGCATATTTTATTTTTCCGAGATAACTAGACGATCGTCTAGTTATCTCGGAGATTTTTTAAACCTAATATCATTCTTCTTCCGCTCATGTTCAACCCATTCAGCGTCATTTTCAGCTCTTATTTAACTCCGCTTGCAATTCATCAATCTCGTCTCGCAACAACGCGGCGGTTTCAAAAAGTTCTGCTCGCGCCGCTTTTTTCATCTCTTCTCGTTTTTCTTTAATCACCTCTTCTATCTCATGTGGCTCGACTGTCATTTCAATTTTCAAAATCTTTTTAATGTCCGCCTCCCTTTCTGGAATCAATTCACGAATGTCACCAATTGATTTTATAATTGATTTTGGCGTAATGCCATGTTTTTTGTTATAAGCCAACTGAATTTTGCGACGACGATCTGTTTCTTTTAAAGCGCGTTTTATCGACCCGGTCATTACATCGGCATAAAGAATAACTTCGCCGTTTACATTACGCGCTGCCCGACCAATGGTTTGCACCAGTGATGTTTCAGATCTTAGAAATCCTTCTTTATCAGCATCAAGAATTGCTACCAGCGAAACCTCGGGTAAATCAAGACCTTCTCGCAATAAGTTAACGCCAACAATAACATCATATTCACCCTGGCGTAGCTTGGTTAAGATTTCAATCCGCTCGAATGTTAAAATGTCTGAATGCAAGTATTGAACTTTAATCCCTCGCTCAACCAAATAGCCAGTTAAATCCTCAGCCATTTTTTTGGTGAGTGTTGTCACGAGCACACGCTCTTTTTTTATAACTCGATCTTTAATGCGCTCAACTACATCCTCTACTTGGCTTTTTCTTTTTGCATCAGCTGTAACCGGGCAAATAATAACTTTAGGGTCAATTAACCCAGTTGGGCGCACAATTTGCTCCACGACAGCCGAACTCTCTTCTAATTCATAGTCACCGGGAGTAGCGGAAACATACACGGTTTGGCCGATGCGCTCCTCAAACTCGCTAAAGTTAAGAGGCCTGTTGTCAATTGCACTTGGCAAACGAAACCCATGTTCGATAAGAGTTTTTTTACGAGCTTGGTCCCCAGCAAACATTCCTCTAACCTGTGAAACAGTTACATGCGATTCGTCGATGATTGTTAAAAAATCTTCGGGGAAATATTCTAATAGTGAAGCTGGCGCCTCGCCTGGTTCTCGACCATCAAAAAATCTAGAGTAGTTTTCAATGCCATTACAATATCCTAAATTTTTAATCATTTGGATATCATAACGGGTTCTTTGTTTTAAGCGTTGCGCTTCGAGCTGCTTGCCGCCCTGTTCCAATTCAATCAGTCTATCTTTCAATTCTGCTTCGATTTTATTAATGGCGCCAGCCGTCATGTCGCTTGATGCCACATAATGTTTAGCTGGGAAAATCCAAGCATCAAGTAAGCGCTCTTTAATTTTACGAGTGATTGGATCAAGCGCAAAAATATCTGTTATTTGTTCCTCTTCAAAAACAATACGCAACATCAGTTCATTTTCACTTGCTGGCACAACTTCTAAAATATCACCGCGCATACGGAATTTACCTCGTTCAACATCAGCGTTTGTTCGCTCGTAATGTTTACTAACTAAATCACGAATGAGTTGAGTCCTGTCTATAAAATCATTAATTTTAAAATGCAAAACCTGTTTTTGATATTCGTTTGGGGAACCTAAGTTGTATATGCACGAAACAGATGCGACAATTATTACATCCCGGCGAGAAAGCAAAGCTTGAGTTGCTCGGTGGCGAAGTCTGTCGATTTCGTCGTTTATCTGTGCTTCTTTTTCAATGTAAGTATCTGAGTGCGGCATATATGCCTCAGGTTGATAATAGTCATAGTAGCTAACAAAATATTCAACCACATTTTCTGGAAAAAATTGGCGGAATTCTTGGGCAAGCTGAGCGGCAAGTGTTTTGTTGTGAGCAATAACAAGTGTCGGCTTTTGCGTGTTTTGAATGACATTTGCCATGGTAAATGTTTTTCCGGATCCGGTAACGCCAAGCAAGGTCTGCTTTGAAAGACCGAGATTGATGTTGTCTGTAAGTTTGGCAATTGCCTGCGGTTGATCACCAGCCGGAGCCCAATTTGATCTTAACTTAAATTGCATAACGAAAATCTCCCGAAATCTGCTCTACTAGGGGGTAGTAAATGCTTCATCGGGATCTCGAGTTCTCAATCGAGTAATTATTAGTTCGCAAGTAATAAGCCTAAAAGCTATAAGCTATAAGCTAACTACTGCGCTAAGAGTATACCACAACCCGAACAAAAGAGGAACATCAATAAATAAGACCGGCGCGCGGAGGACTCTCCGCGCGCCGATTCATCTTTTTAAATAATTTTAAAAGCCACTGGTTACCACCAGCCCCTAAATCGCGCGAGGCTTTGGCGGTAACCCAGTGGCTGGAGCGCTACTCTTTAAAAAACTTTCCGTAGACAACATCTAGCGCTCCGGCTGGAACCTTTTCTCGCCAAGTACTGTCTTTTGACTCAATCATCTTTCTAATTTCTGTCCCGTTAAATCCTGGTACCGGTGAAATATTTTGAATTGCCAGCCCGGCGGTTTCAAAAATCTGTTTCATATCATCGTCTCCTGTCCACATCTTTACTTCTTCTGGATTACCGGCAGCTTCCAAAATCTTATCAACCCATTCAGCGTCATCTTCGCAATCGGAAACATCTACAATATTGGCGTCAACAATATCCTCGGCCAAAAGCGCAGCACTAATCATCTCGCGCACCTCTTCCGCTGAAAACAAATCATCTTCACGAGCATCACCATAACAAATAGCAATCACAACTTTACCGCAAGATTTAATCATTCCTTGAACGACCATTAAATGACCGGTATGAAAAGGTTGAAATCGACCAGGAAAAATACATGTAGACATATTTTGATAATTTCTAAATTATAAATTCTAAACAAATTTCGTTTTTCAGATTTCAGATTTTATGTTTCTCTTAAATTCTCGTCTCAACTGAGCCATTTGCATTGGCGGGACATTGATGCGAGTCATGTCAGCCACACCAACACCCATTTCGTGGCAAGCTTTTAAATATCCAATTCCAAGTGGATCAATACCCATTAGCGTTGCCGCCGCTGAGTCAACTGCCACCGGATCAAATCCGGCTAGTACAACCCCCATATCAATCCTAGTACCACGCACCGGTCCATCGCCCTCCATCGCCATTATACCATCTACAATTCCGAGATGACATTTTTGTTGATTGAAAAGCTCGGCGATTGACTGGTGATGGGCGACTTCTCCTTCGCTATCAAGCCATGGCCACCTTGCCCAGACCTGACCACTGGCGCTAATTCGTGGCGGCACAATCCAAGTCCCAATTGCCCAATTCTGAACTGTGAGCGAGGCCCCGGTTTTGGCATCAGTTTTCATTGGCGACAAAGAAATTTTAAATCCTGGGCTAGTGGCGATTTTTGAACGACGAATTGGATTTTGACTGCCATCTGATTTTATTGTGTAACCATCGACAAATTCATCGTCATTTAAATCAACCAAAGTGATGTCAGAATATTCGCCTCCAAGATGGTCATAACCGAAATTACTAAATGCCGCTTTTGTTCCCCGGTACCCTGCGTCACCAATTAAAATTGATGTGTTTGATCTTTCGCGAATCACATCGATTAAACCGCGAACAGCATCTATATGAGTGCAGGCAAAATAGCGCTCGTGGTCAACAAGATTAACTTTAATAAAAATTTGATTGGCATTTCTGCAACGCTCAATAAACTCGTCCCCCAGCTGCTCTACGGCCTGGCGGATAGTATCTCGTCTGTCTTCTCCTTGTTCAATGGCGATATTTATCATGGGGTGATTTTAGCACATTCGGATAATTATCCAAACACGGCAACCTCAACGCCCGCTGCCCCAAGGGACAGCGGGCGTTTGCACATATATTTTACACATATCCTCCGGCCTGAATTTGCCAATATTCTTTATACAGTCCTGGTTTTTTAATAAGCTGATTGTGCTTGCCCATATCGACAATTCTCCCCTTTTCCATCACCAAAATGACATCAGCGTGAATCACAGTTGAAAGCCGGTGCGCAATTACAATCGTTGTTCTGTCTTTGAATACTTCCAAAAGCGCGGCTTGCAAATCGTGTTCTGTTTTTGAATCAAGCGCGCTTGTTGCTTCATCAAGAACGAGAACCGGAGGATCGGCAAGAAGAATTCGTGCTAAAGCAATGCGTTGTTTTTGACCACCGGAAAGTTTCACTCCTCGCTCTCCAACTTGCGTGCCATAGCCTTGTGGAGTACTCATAATAAAATCATGTACCTGAGCGCGCTTAGCCGCTTGCACTACCGCTCGCTTGGAAGCACCAGGGCGAACAAAAGCAATATTTTTAAAAATCGTATCGTGAAACAGCAAATTTTCTTGCATCACAAACCCAATGTTACGACGCAAATCTTTAAGAGATATCTGACGCATATCAACGCCGTCAAGTAAAATTGCTCCTTCGGTTGGGTCGTAAAAACGCGGAAGCATCTTAGCCAGAGTTGATTTTCCTGCTCCTGAGGAACCAACAAGCGCAATAGTTTGCCCAGGCTTAATGTGGTAGCTAATATCGCGCAGAACATGTTTTTGACCTTGTTTGTAAGTGAATGACACATCGTCAAAGACAATATCACCACTTACCTTTTTCATGCTGATAGGTTTTTCAGCTTCTTGAATAACAGGAATGCTATTCCACAATCGCAATAATCTATTAAGCGATGACATTGATTTTAATCCATGCGGAGCCTGCGCCAAAATCTGTTGAACAGAACCATAGTAGCGCCCGGCCAGCCCCAAGAACATTACCACCACACCAATTGTAGTTGCGCCACTAGCCACTAAATAGACGCCCGAGACAAATAGCAAAAGCCGGCCGCCAACATACACTCCACCCTGGGTGGCATCAACAACTGCCCAACCCTTATTGATCCGCATTTGATTTTTGTATGCCTGAAAATAATAACGCATTAATTTTGTAACAGAGCGCTCTTCGGCAGCTGCGTTTTTTACTGTTGTAACATTCGCAAAACTGTCCCCTACATGGGCACCAATTCGCTCCCAAAATTTTCTATTAACATTTTGATGTTTCTCTGAAAGTCTTAAATTAAAAAAACTAACAATAAACACAAATGGAATCGGAATGAGTGCCACCAGCCCCAGTCGCCAATCAATGTAAAAACCAAAACCAACCGCACCGAAAAATACAAAAGTCATTCCCATTACCTGGTGAATGCCAAATTCGGTAATCCACCAAACAGCATCCCAAGCGCGATTAAACTTTTCCAGCAAATCACCAGAGTGCTCTTCTTCGAACACTTTCATATCCATTCCGAGCAGTCTATCAAATAAACGGCGAATAAAATGTGCCAAAACTAAATTAGCTAATTTCCAAGAAAAGAAAGAATAAATAGCCGAGACAATTGTAGCTAAGACAACAAGTGCTGCCCAAATAATCAAAAGCGGAAAAACAGAGTCAACAGTTTGGGAAACATCAAAATTATTTTCAACCGAAGTCACTAACCGATCAATGATGTTTCCGTAAATAAATGGCTCACCAATCCCAAATACAGCTGAGAGAAGTGCCACTGGCACAAGTGCCAAAATAAAAAATTTTCGGGAAAAATAACTTGGTGCAATCATTTCCCAAACGCCACGATAATTAATATTATCTTTCTTTTTTTCCTCCTTAGCCATGAGGCGATTATATCACAATAAATAATGTCATTCATTTAAAATTTTGGTAAAATGAAAAAATGAAAAAGCTAACGATTAAAAAATTAAAAAAAGATATTAATAGGCTTTGGAGCTGGTTATTTGAAAAACGATCGGAAATTTTTGAAATGAACTATAAAGATGCTTTTATGGCTCAAATTGTAGTTGAAATTTTACAATCAAGTAAAACTAATAACTTCAACCTTATTCCGCTTTATAATCTAAGGCCTATTCACCCAGTGGATAACCGAGACAATACAATCCAAGCCACCAAAAAGCGCATTGAAATACTTAACATCCACAAAAATAAACTTTTAAAAAACAAAAAAGTAACTAGAAACGATCTTGCTAAATATCTTCCATCGGCAACCTACATACGAGGCGTACCAATTAATGATAAAGAGTTTTACATTTTTGACGGAAATGGTCGGATAGAAGCGCTTAAGCAAACCTTCTGCCCTAGTGATAATATGAAAATTGAAGTTGATGTTTATCACCCTGCTAATCTAAAACGCACACTTAAAAATATAGAAAAATTACGAAAAATGCACGAGATGATTTAATTCAAAATTCTCTGACAAAGCCTAATCAGGCTTTGTCTGGCAGATTCAAAATTCTGAATTTAAAATCCTCTCAACAACTTTTGGAATTTGGGTTTCGAAAGGATTTGGCCAGCGTTCAAAAGCACGCAGTAACATGTAGGCGTTTAGTTCATTCTGATTTTGCGTAAAATCTTCACCATAACCTTTTATAAATCCCAAAAGATTTTCCGGTGTGGCATCTAATGCAATTAGGGCGAGATCGTAAAGCTTGTCACCGCCGGCAATCCAATCAGCCGTATCAAATAAAATCGTTCGGTCGCCAGCAAACATAACATTGTTTGGATGGAGGTCGCCGTGCAAAAGTGAAATAATTTTTGGTTCAGCAAATTTGTGATTTTCAAGTGCTGTCATAATTTGCGCTGATTCCTCTTCGTTAAATCCACCTCGTTTACGCTGTTTGCCAAGTCCAAAATCAATTGTCTGTTTAATAAATTGGTTCCAAGTGATTTCTGTGCGCGCGCCGTTCTCATCAAAATACGACGGCGCGCTAAAACTTATTTTATGCATTGCTCGCACCGCTTGGCCAAACTTTTTAAAATTTTCCGGTATTTCGCAATCCCCCAGCGTTTGCGCATTAGCAATAAAATCAAGTATAAGCTCTTCACCATCTATTACGGCATTCATAGCCGGCAGGCCGTGGGCCTTCATTATTTTGTGAAAATTTAGTTCTCCCCAGCGCGCCTGAGCCCCGATTGATTTAACAACAACATCCCCGCTCTCTCGGCGTTCAAATCTAACATGGGAAGAATAGGCCTTTTCCAGCCCTGTTTTAACCGGACAGTCGTTCATAATAAAATAAGGCTAGCATGAATCTTCTCTTACTTACAACCCAGCTCAATCACCTTGTCACAATTCACCATCAACTCTTCCCTGTTGTCAGCAATCAAAACCGTATTATTTTTATCAATAATCTTTTGGAAAACTTTTACAAGCACTGGCAGATCACTCAAATGTAATCCGCGTGAAGGAGTGTCTAAAATATAAATGCAACGATCGCCGAGTTTTTTAGAAAGCACCTTTGCCAACTTTACGCGTTGCGCTTCCCCGCCACTCAATGTTCCTGAACACTGACCAAGTGGCAAATAACCCAAACCTACCTCTGCCAAAAAACCTAGCTTTCTTTGCACAAGCGGATAGTCTGCAAACAGCACAATCGCATCTTCGACCGTAGTTTTGAGTAAATCATCAATCGAGAGACCGCAAAAACGAATCTTAGAAACAGCCGAGGTTTTGTTCTTTCCTTCTTTTGTATTAAAACTAAACGCCGACTTTTTTAGCTTTGCTCGCTTACTTTCTGGCAAGCTAGCATAAACAGTCCGAATGGTGTCCCAAGCGCCGATATAGGTGGCCGGCGTGCTCGTTGGCGTTCCGCTGAGCGGTCGCTGATCAACAAAATAGGAACGACGAACATTGACCTTGCCAACAATGTCTTTAAAGCCAGCGCGAAGCTTCCAAGCGTTTCTCCCCTTAAACAACGCTCCATATACAACTGAAAGTAAGGTTGATTTTCCTGAGCCAGACGGACCGGATAGACAGACAAGGTTAGAAAGCGGGATTGTTAATGAATAATTTTTTAAAGAATTTTTAGTAATTTCTTTAATGGTTAACTCGCGTTTTTTCATCTTTAGTGCTCGATCATTTGGCGCCCGGCAATAATCAACTGCTTCGGCTAATTTAGAAAAAACATATTTTGATGTTGGAGTTTTCGCTTTGCGATACGCAGTAAGTGTTCCGGCGAAAATCACATCTCCTCCTCGTGAGCCCGATTCTGGTCCAAACTCAATAACATAATCAGCGCCAGCAATAATGTCTTTATTGTGTTCAACAACAATTACCGAAACGCCCTGCTTCACTAACTCTCGCAAAAGCGCTAAAACCTCAATGCGTTCTTTATGAGCCAAGCCAGCGCAAGGCTCGTCGACAATTAATAACTCATTCTTTTTAATTGCTTTTGCAGCATCGCGCAGATACTTCCAGTTTGTTTCGCCTAAACTCATCTTTGGGAGGACAACGATTCTTTGCGGAACGACAAATGTCTTAGGCAAGCCACTAACTTTTGCCACAACCTTTTTCCCTTGCGAGGCAGCATACAAAACTTCATACACAAGAGATGATTTTCCGCTGCCGCTTTTTCCTACTACGGCGACAAGGGACTTGGTCGGAATCTTAACCGAGATATTTTTGAGATTATTGACGCGGGCATCTTTTACGCTGATGTGTTTTACCATACGCAATATAGTATTCTCTTTCTGCAAGAAAAAGGCAAACAAGAGTTGCGTATTCCACCAAAAAAGTCGCGAGTTCATTTCGCGACTTTTTTGACTTTTTTTAATTATTTTGAAAGCGAGGTCAAAATTGCCAGCATGTCATCTTCATTAACTGGAATATCGCTTGTGAAAAAAATCGTATATTGTGATCCATCTTCAAATACAAGATCGTAAAATTTACACCAACCGCCACCACAACCATCACGATAAACCGTTACATTGGTAGTTTGAACTTCAGGATCAGCTGTAGAGAAATCAATATAATCAGACTCGTCAATTATATCCGCTGTAATTTCTAAATAATCACCGATTCCCCTATCGATAAAAACCTGACGCTCGGTTGGCTGTGAGGAAATTTCCCAATTATCTTGCGGTAAGATAAAACTATAATCACTTAGACGCACGACAGTCAAATCATCTACTACCACAGAATCTGATGATATACAGCCTGCACCTACTAATAACAATGATGCAAAAATTATTCCTGCCAAAAATTTTTTCATAAAAATTTTAATTAATATTCTTATTCGTGCAATGTGTGCACATCTGTAAGCTAACGCGCCTATATAAACGGCTTGCACATTTTCTCATCGTGCGCTACGCGCACATCTGCATACTAACGCGGCGGCTCGAAGCCAAGCAGTTGGCTTCTCGCTTCGCCTTGTTTGGTTCCCGGACAGGGATTCGAACCCCGATTCTCAGGACCAAAACCTGATGTCCTGCCTTTAGACGATCCGGGAATATTGCAGCATGATTATACCTAAATAATACTTTCCGTCAAATATAAATCGAGGATAAACCGAGGAACGCTGATCTATAAATGTTTTCCGATATCAACATATTTGTTATAATTTTCACCATGAACCATGACGACGAATTACTCCAGTGTTTTGACGAAAACGGTAATCCGACAGAAGCTAGACCCAGGAGCGAAGTAAAACAAGAACCTTACCGTTTTTGGTACGGAACAGCCCGAGTTTGGGTAGTGAATATCCAAGGTCAACTTTTAGTTTCTAAACGCGCCGATCATTTGGTTGGTAATCCTGGAAAATGGGAAAGTTATTTTGGCGGTCATGTTAGTGCTGGCGATTCGTTTATCACAACAGCAAGGCGTGAGCTGGCTGAAGAGGCTGGAATTGATGTACCAGAGAGCGATCTTCATTTTATCGACAAAGGTAGAAATGAAGATGTCCGGGCATTTTTTGAAAACTACGCCGTACTTTGGAATGGCAATCCGAAAGATCTCCCCTTTCCTGATGGCGAAGTAACAGAGGCTAAATGGATGAATATGGACGACTATTGGAAGCAAGCGCAAGACCACATCAAGTGGTGCTGTCGCTGTCACCCACATCAACAAAAACTAATTTTAGAGTGGGTTGAGTCGATCACTTAACTATTGACATGTCCTCCTCTTTCTGATAAAAAACTCCCCTGGAAGTAGAGGAATGTAGCGCAAATCTACAACGGTCTCTTCGCCACAGTGATTCTTTGATCAGTCTGGTCAACTACCTCCATGAAGCAAACTTGTCGCTTGATGAGTAAAAAAGCGTGCCGAAGAGCGCGCTTTTTTGTTTGTTTAAAATGGATATCTATTTACAAAACACCAGCTTGAACTAAATCACCTCGCAAATTACCAACCTTACGATCAGTATAATCGCGAAGATCGTGACCCATTTTTCCCATATCCTGACGAAGCTCTGCTAAATCATCTTTTGTGGCCACATGATCACGCAAAAAAGCCATTAAATCCATAAGAGCATTTTCAAGACCATCAAATCTTTCTCTTGTAGCTTTAAACTCTTCTCGAAATTCATCCGAAGTTTGCTTAAACTCCGCTCTGACGCTCTTAAACTCCTCTCGAAATTCATCCGAAGTTAGTTGAAATTCTGTTTTTGTTACTAATTCTTCTTTTTTGGACATAAATAAATAATTAAATTTTTTCCGTCCACTAATCCAATACATCATTTCCCCATCCCTTTGTCAATGAAAGATTGTGGACAAACTAATTTTTGATACAATATCCGCATATGCTCAAACAACTTCTTTCCGAGCTTAAACCCTACATCGAACCAGAATATAAAGCTGGCGCCACTAATTTTTTTAAAGAACCAATTAAACCGCTTGGTGTCCGAACTCCCACAGTTCGAAAAATCGCGCGAGCGCATTTTAAAGAAATCGACAAAATGACAAAACGAGAAGTTTTTGAACTCTGTGACTCTCTGCTTGGAACTGGAAAATTTGAGCTCGGACTGATTGCTTTTGCATTTATCAGACGACGAATAGATGACTTAACAAAAGCTGATTTCAAAATTCTTGAATCTTGGATTCACAAATATATTCACAACTGGGCTTGGTGCGATGATTTTTGTACACATAACATTGCCCAAATGCTGGCAAAATATCCGGAGCTTGCCGGCGCAATAAAATCCTGGACAAAATCCAAAAACCGCTGGCTCAAAAGGGCGGCGGCCGTGTCTTTCGTGCCCGCCGCCGCCCATGGAGAACATCATCTTGATGTCTTTATCGTTGCCACGATTTTACTCCATGATACAGACGACCTGGTGCAAAAAGGTTATGGCTGGATGTTAAAGTCAGCCGCAAATTTTGATCAAGAAGCTGTCTTTAATTTTGTGATGGAACATAAAGACAAAATGCCTCGCACCGCCCTGCGCTATGCCATTGAAAAAATGACAACAAATCTAAAGCAAAAAGCTATGAGAGTGACCGTTAAATGATGATCGTCATTTAATTGAATCTGGTCTCCCGGAGACCTGGGAAATAAAAAAACACCTGGCGAACCAGGCGTTTTTTAAATTTAACTTATTGTTTGTTACTCAAATCCTTGGAAAGCTTACTGAGCATTCGGGCGGCATATTCGCGTCCACCAAGTCCAAAAGCTAAACCACCGGCAAGAGCGATCATTGCTACAAATCCAGTAAATAGTACCTGGATCAATGATTGAGCAATGCCAAGCTGAACAAGCGCTGCCATAAAACTGAAGATAATTATTGCCCAGCGTGAAATCCCTGCTAAAAACTGTGAGCTTTCCATCTTCGCTGCATCAAGTGCGCCTTTAACAACTTCAAACACGAAATTGGCAAGAATAAGTCCAACTAACAAAATAATCACTGAAATGATTACATTTGGTAAATATCCGACTACAGTTGAAAGGAAAATAGTCACTTGATTCCAGCCAAGAGCGTCAGCTGAGGCAATAAGCGCCACAATTACTACAAACCATTTAACTATCCAGCCAAGAAATTCAGCAACATTTAATTTTACTCCGGCTCTGGTAAAGAAATCCTTTACTTCAAGTTTTACCATTAATTCATCAATTCGAAGTAACTGTACTACTCGAACGACTAATGTACGCAATAAATGAGCCACAACCAAGCCAAGCAAAAAAACAATGATGGCAAAAATTAGTTTAGGCAAAAACAGCACCATCCCGGCCCAAAGGTCTATGAAAGCGGATTGTAAAATATCTACATATTCTGGCATATTAAAAAGGTTATGGGTTATAGATTATAGGTTATTGGTGATGCCTCCATCACCAATAACCGAACACCAATAACCACCTTTTTATTTTACTCTATAATGCTCTTCCTAGTTCATCCTTTGTGGACAAAGTAATTTTGGGCGCATTTTCATAAATTGGGAAAAAATATTTTTTGTGTTCAACTTCGTCAATTTTTCCTTCCAGGCAAAGTTTGAATGTATAACTATCTTGTTCATCAGCTTTTTTCTCGATTGGAAATACTTTTGCATCAAGTACAAATTTGATTGAATTAACAATTGATAAAATTGATCTTAAAGCTGTGGCCGAACCCGGTCCGGCGACCACAAAAATCTTTTCAAAATCAGAAACCGCTAACTTATTTTCTTTCAAAAAAACCTGAACAGTATTTAAATATTCCTCCGGCCCAACATCATTTTTATCTAAAACATCAATCTCTTTTTCAGTTGCCAGACCAAGTACCAGGTGACTAATATCTTGTCCGTTTACATATAAAAACCTCCTCATATATTTGCTGAAATCTTATTTACCAAAACTACTTTATCTGTTTCAAGTAGCGACATCAAAAACCTGTCTTTAACCTCGGCCCGATAGGTATATTCTTCGCGAGGCATGTAGGTGTAGTTAATTTCACGAGCTAGCTCTTTTTCAAATTCTCCAATTGCATTTTGTAGCTTTTCCGGGTCAATTTCACCAATCACCAAAATGTCAGAGGCTACAGAATCGTTGTCTATGAAACGACCGGTTAAAATCAACAAGTCTACTCTACCCTCTTTTTCTAGTTGCTTAACCAGTGAACGATTCATCATTACTGCCGACTTTTTCATTATGCCTCGAAGCTCTTCAAAAAATGGACAGGCTTGGTTAACAACATAATATTTTTTCTTATCTGTTTTTTTCAGTTCCTTTTCATCTTCATCTCGTTCTGTATCAATAATTTTTCCTTCAATCTCTTTTAAAATTCCAAGTTCGATAAGATTTTGCAGTTCCCTGCGGACAGAGTTTAACTGAGCATCAATCTTTCTTGTTACCTCACGAACATAAAGTGGTCTTTCTGGATGTTCTAAAAAAAGGTTCATTAATCTGACTCTAGTTTTTGAGCCAAATAAATGCTCTATTTTAAAGTCGGCAACTTCAGCATTCATAACTTCATTTTCTTTACTGGTTTTTTTGATGGCTGATTGAGGCATAATTTTTGTGTTCATTTTATCTACCGCCTCCTTTAACATTGTATACACTTATAGTAAACTGGAAACATGATGATTGTCAAAGTAAAATATCTGACAATATGCAGATAATAGTCAAATCAGCGAAATATAGCTCAATACCTGACCCAGATAGCCTGTTGATATCTAATATCGTTTATCCCCTATCTAAAACCGGGGATGCGATATTTGGGCTGGTTCGAGTTTTAGGAAAACCAAACAACACCAGAATGCGCCTGGTCGAGACTATCGAGGATAGATTGCGTCGGTTTAAAGAAACATTGGGCGGAGATGTTAATGTACCAAGACGGTTTGAACAACTTCTCCAAGCCCTCAATGAGGACATTAGCGCTGTAATGCAGGAGGAAAAGCGAATTCCGCTTTCTGATTTTCATGTTGTTATAGGTGTAATCAATGACAATCAAATATTTACCAGCGGAGTTGGTAATCTAAGTACGCTTTTCATGCACCGCAGCGCTAAACAGCGTTTTGTTATTTACGAGCTAGAAGACCAATTTAAAGGTAATGAGGACATTACTTGGGACAAACTTTTTGTTTCAGTTCTTGACGGTGAGCTAAACCAGGGTGATATTTTTTATATTGCAACCCGCATTTCAGCTCGGGAAATCACACTTGCCGAGATGCAGGATATTTTAGTTACGCTTCCTCCATCAGGCGCCTTAAAGCGTATTTCTCAACACCTCAATCCAAAAACTGCCTACGGAGCAATTTGCTTCCAGGTTCTTGAAGAGCCAGAAGCTGGGCCTCCAAAGAAAATCAACCCACTTTCATCAATCCAACATCTTGATGAAACTCAAGAACAAACCGAAGTTCTACTTGGAGCTCAAAAACCTGATTTTGCAAAATGGGTAATAAGTATCACAAGTCCGGTGCTTAAAAAATTATCAGCTCCCGGAACTAGTGGCACGAAAAGCGCGCTTAAACAAACAATGCGCTTACTCATTCGAGGCACAGCCGCACTGATTGTTGCTCTTATCACAGCAGGCGCATATTTATTAAGCATAATTAAAAACATTGTTAGCAGAACTCCGGCTGCCTACAAAGTTGCGAAAAATGCTACTAAAAAAGCACCAGCACTAAAAAACAAACTGCAAGAAAAACTAAACTCCTTTAAAGCGCTCTCGCCTAACACAAAATATGCGAGCTTTGGTCTTATACTAGTAGTTATTGTTCTGGCTGGTTCTTTAACCATTTTCGGCATTCAACGATCAAATCAAAAACAAAACACAATTTTTGAAAGCATGATAGAACGAATTATTGAGAAAAAAAATGCCGCCGAGGCTAGCCTTATATACGACGATACCGAACAAGCGAAAAAACTTCTCGATGAAGCAATCGCTCTTTTAAACACTTTGCCAATTGAAAAGAAAACACAAGAAGACCGTATTTCCGAAATAGCAGCCGAGCTTGAAACTGTGATGCTTGAAATTCAAGGAATTGAATATGTGGATGTGAGCACAATCGCTCAAATCAGCACCGACGACACCTGTGCCACTGCGTCTCAAATCAACGGTGTGATTTACTGCCTAACCGCAAATGGCGGGATATTCAGAGTAAATGAACTAGATAAAAATTTTAGCTCAGAGGAAAGCGCAAAAGGAAGTATTGGAGAGGTTGTAATGAGTGCAAATAAAAACAATGATTTAGTTTTTATCGATAGTAACAAAGTATTGGGCTTAGCTGACATTCAAAACAAAACATTAAATCCAATCGTTAGCGGTACCGGCACCCTTTCTAGTATTGAAGACTTACTGATTTATAATGACAACCTTTATGTCTTATCAGCAAAAGATGAGCAGGTAGTAAAAATGCGACCGCGAGGCGATGGCTACGAGGGAGGAACAAATTGGATTTCAAGTCTTAACTCAAATCTTGATGATGCCAGATCATTTACAATCGACGGCGATGTCTTTGTTCTACTTTCAAATAAAATCATAAAATTCAGCTCTGGAATTGAGCAAACATTTACATTTGATAATGTTGAGCCGGCGATTACTGACGCAATTGATATTTGGACAGATGTCAAAAGTGAACATATCTATATTCTTGACCGCGCTGAAGGCAGAGTGATTGTTTATGACAAAAACGGTAAACTAATTGCTCAATACATGAACGACGAACTAAAAAACGGAATCAACCTGATAGTTCGTGAAGATAATAAAACAATTGTAATAATGACAGCTACAAAAGCGCTAAGCTTCGCAGCTTCGCACCTACTAAAATAATCAACAAAAAACACACCGCTGGTTAAGAAGTGTGTTTTTTTGTTGAACTATTCACATTCCTTGCATGACTTCTTGTGATTAAACAGCATCCAAAGAGCTGATATAGACCAACAAGGATGTAAACCAATGACTCAAGCCATGCTACAGAGCCGAAGATGTGGACTGGACCCCATATACTAGACACACATTCTCGTTTGCACTCATAATGAAAACAATATGGGTAAATATGTGAGTGAAGAAATCAAAAATGCCGTCCTTCTGGATGTGAAGAACGGCGTAAG
>Ga0100380_10001005_pt1 | contig 30763 bp, 35 predicted proteins | sample CryGeymeta201504_FD_80417 | JGI IMG/M metagenome (GOLD analysis project Ga0100380, IMG submission 80417) | Groundwater microbial communities from Crystal Geyser aquifers in Utah, USA - Crystal Geyser metaG 2015-04 | ecosystem: Environmental > Aquatic > Deep subsurface > Groundwater | place... | reverse complement strand
GAATAGTTTTTGGAGACTGCGAAATCGCGACCAGAAAGTAACCGTCGGCCTTTAATTCAGTGATCTTATCTCTCGTGTACCGATAGACATACTTACTTTGGCGACGCACCATCGCTCGTCCAACATCAGCCAACACGCCATAATGAACACCTTTAATGTGTGACAGGAACGTCGTAATAATGGCTCCGATGTAGGCTTCATAGGTCCCTTCACGTTTCTCCCAAGCACTTTTTGCAATTTGATAATCAGACGCCACCGACGCTGGAAAGACGCCTTCAGTCACCAACGTCTCCACGAGTTCAATCAAGAGACTGGAGCGAAAGAGTGTGCCGTCAATATCAAAAAAGGCGACTGGTTGCATACCCGAATCCTTAACGCAGTTGCTTGAAAACCCGCTCAACAATGGTACCAAGCGTCCACACCACTAGACCAAGCATAACCGCTGGACCAACGACAGGAATATAGACAAGACCATAGAGTAAAATGGTACCCGCAACTGCCCACATGAGCGGACTCACTGACTGTCCACTGAGACGAGCGAGTAATTGACCAACCACCGCTCCCGCTGCAACCAGCGCCAGCAAAAGTGAAGCGATATACAAAAGAAATACCACCAAACCAACAATACTCCCAAGCAAACTCACCACCATCACCCCAATCAACACGGGCGTAAAGAAAAATACACCAAACCCAATCAGCGCAGATCGCAATGGTAGCACTGCGGTATCAAGTGCTACTCGATTGAGTGTCCGCGGAGATAAGAGCTGCCACGTCAGCAGTGAAAACAACAGCACTAATAGTGGAACAAGAATATTTCGCCACGATACCGCCTCGGTCATACTGACTGGATCATTCCGCAGGACATCTCCTTCAATCATAGCTCCCTGTCCACGCACGAGTGGCGTAGCACTTGTATAACGAAGCGTATTCGTCACTTGTGCCCGATCTCCCAGCGTTAACTCTGTCGTCGTCACATCCACCCCACCACCGACCATTCCATCAAGCCGGATCCGATCTACCGTACCAATCACATCACCCATGACCTGACCATTCATCTCTAGTCTTCCACCATAAAAAACCACATCTCCCCCAATAGTAGCGGAAGACAAAATGGTAAGGGTGCCGCCAAGCACCACCAGATCTCCGCTGATCGGGCCCGTGACAGTCACGTCGCCACCGACGATACGTACATCATCTCCGACTGCCGCATTGACGGCCACCGTGCCTCCCACAATCAAGGCATCATGAGTAACAGAACCTCCCAAGGTCACGCGACCACCTGCCAAGAGCACATCCTCGGTAACGTTACCAATAGCTGAGAGGGTGTTGGCGTCTCCATAAAAATCTCCCTCAACAGTCTGATCGGCATTGATGACCACCGACTCACCAGAACGAATAACCGTTCTAGCCTCAGCCTCTAGCGAAACCGCAACCAGTATCAGGATACTGAGTAGTCCATATAGTGTGATGCGCCCAAAGTGAGATGAAGTCATAATTTATTCAGCAACAATTGGTGGCTCTTTTACCACTACCCGAGTATCTTTGATCTTCGTCGCGACCGCAGCAATAGTTTCTTTTTCTTTTGCTAATTTTTCGTCTTCTCGCCGGACCGTTGACTCAGCAATTTTTTGCTTTTCACCTAGGTTCATTAAAAGGAAAATGACGACCGCGACGCCGATAATGCCAACGAGGTTAAGGAGCAGGATCATCGTTGCGCCTTTAATAATCATCGCATCAAGGGCGGCAATACCCACTCCGATAGTGGCGAGTGGAGGGATAAGTGCGACCGCAATTGCTACCCCCGGGAGCGCATCGCCCCACTCGGGACGGGCCAAAACGTACGCTACGGCTGCACCGGCTGCAATCGCAACGAGGAAATGTAAGTGCGTCGGTACTGTCCGAGCCATGATTTCAGCTGTCTGGTACGATGTGGCGTCACCAAACAGAAAAGCAGCCACAACCGACAACCCAAGTCCAATCATAAGCGAGGTCGAGAGGGTGCGGAGTGCCCGTTGTAATAAACTCACCGACTGCCCCATCATCACGAGCCCCATCGCAACTCCAAGAATTGGGTACATCAGAGGCGCAATGAGCATGCTGCCAATCACGATTGAACTACTATCGAGCAACAACCCAAGCGTGGCCATGAGGGTTGAGAGGCCGATGAGGTAGAAATAATCAAAATCAGGTGTACCGTTCTCGACGAGCTTCCGTACGAGTGCTGCCTTGTCGTTATCTGGTACCGCACGAAAGCGAGCAATGAGTGACATACTATGGTTTAAGTATACTGATAAAGTGGACGAGTAGCAACCGCGTGGATTACAAACAGCCCTTCAGCTGCCACAATTCTCCGACCGTCGGAGTATCTCCCGCGATGATTTCCGCGATCCGGGCTTCACCAAGCCGTTCCACCGCACAGGCTTGCATGGCTGGAGTGATCTCGGCTGTCTCTTGATCCATCCCGATAAACTCAAGCGCGGTCGCCTGTGTCGGTGTTAACGACATATCTCGCAGTGGGATGGTTTCGTATACAGGTGCACTCGTCGTCGGTGCATCGACCCTGGTCGACCCCACCTCTCCTGGCAGCACACTGGTACTGGTGGCTGTCGTGGCAGTACGCTGTGTTGCTACCTCACCAACCACTGGCAATGTACGCTGATATTGTGCTACCAAGTAATACACCAGCACCGAGAGAACCAGAGCAGCTACTAACAAGCAGCTCATGAGGAGTATATACCGCTTCATGGCGCCACGTACTCAACCGGCGCTTGTAAGACACTGATGATCGTGAGGGCAAGTAGTACGAGAAAGATACAGCCACAGAAAATCGCTAACCGCGGACGCGACAATTCCATATTTCCGGTGTGCCAGTTACGGACAAATAAAAACGAGAAGACAAATTGCCAAAATGACATATCACTACTGTAACTTCTTATACAGTGTACCAGTGAATAAAAGGATAAGAATACCACCACCGAGGATAAGCCAGGGGTACTCGCGTAAAATTTCTAATTGCAACATAATTTGCTCAATCCCAAGAAATACTGAAGTTGCACCAATAGCAGTCAACAATAGGTAGACGAACGGAAACCGTCGGCTCAGTCCACGGCGTACTGGCTTGATGGTTGCCTCAAGTTCTCGACTGGTTGTTGTGATGACTGTCTCGACTGACGTAGACACAGCGGTAGCTGTGTCTACGGTATTTTCTACCACTCCTTGAACACGAGAATAGTTCTTTTTCATTACCTGAAGTGTACACTATCGACTTGGCGCCTGCTCCAATGCGAGCGATACTTCTCGCTCGACTCCTTTACTCTGGATACGGAGCGTCAGTGTGTCACCAACCGCAAAATCACGTAGTGCACTTGCCAGGTCGCGATCGCGCAAGTCTGTACCATTAATACTCAGTATAATATCATTTTCTACGAGCCCTGCTTTGTCGGCTGGTGAACCTGGCATCACCGCTAATTCTTCTCGAGTTTCGCCACGGATCACGAGCGCACCATAGTCAACTGAAAGATTATTGAGTTCTTGCACACGGGTGGTAATCATTGTGTATCGAACACCGAGATACGGACGGACAATCTCACCATACGTCGATACCGAATCAACCACCTGCTTTACAACATGTGCGGGTAGGGCAAAGCCAATATTGTCAGCCCCACGGGAGGTAGCCACATTCACCCCGATCACCTCTCCAGCGAGATTCAGCAGTGGTCCACCAGAATTACCTGGGTTAATCGCTGCATCAGTCTGAATGACCTGATCAAGCTGTTCACTCCGACCTTGGCCATCACTCGCAGTAATTGATCGCGCAAGTCCAGACACCACTCCGACCGAAACAGAATTACGGAATTCAGCGAGTGCATTACCAATCGCAATCACGGTCTCGCCTAACTGGAGTGACGTAGAGTCACCAAAGACCAAATGAGTGACACCACCCTCAGGGACAACATCAAAGCGTAAAATAGCAATATCAAGCTGCGGATCACGTGCCACGACGGTGACTGCGTGAGAGGTGCCATCATTAAGGAGCACTGAATAGCGCGCCTCAGTATCATCGACGACATGCCGATTGGTCACAATGAGCCCATCTTCACTCACAATAAAACCTGAGCCTCCACCAATTTCTTGTTCCTCGGTACCGTTTTCGCGAACTCGTGGGATTTGGAAACCACCCCAAAATCCCCACGGATTATACTCTTCATAATAGCGTTCATAGATTGGCACATCCTTAGTCACCACCACAGAAACAACCGCAGGATTTGCCGTAGCGACCGCACTGACCACGGTGTGCTCAGTCGTCGAATTACCTGACGGTGGTATTTCGTTCCCAACAACAATAGTGCTCCCTTGGCCTGTTTCTAAGACATACTGAGCGATTGGTACACGGGCAATGTAGAGCACACTCATCAGTAACAACACCGTAAGAAAACTTGAAACTACCACCAGAAAACTAACCGAGGGTGTTTTATTATTTGATTCCATATAGTACTTATACGTTACTCTTGAATTGTATCTTTCATAAATAATTGCTGGCCGCGCTCCCACATTTCTGGTCGATCTTGAAGCTTCAGCCAATACCACCACTCAGCTCCCCATAGATATTGCTGCTCAAAGTGCGTGGCTGCCGCATATTCTAAAATATCTTCAAATTTTTGTAAGTTCATCCGCGTGAATTGTGTTTCGAGTGGTACATCAATGATTGGCTCAATGAGCCATGGTTCAGCGGATAGTTCAATTAATAGCGTTGGTTTTTCTCCGTAACGGAGCGCCATGACATTATCCTTTACCCGGTAAAACCACGGCGGGAGAATCGTTCGAAACTGGCCGAGCTCAGGATTCCAGAAATGCACATACACACTGGTACCAAATAGGTCACCTCTTGAGTAGGCGCCAGCCCAGGTACCGAGATTTCCACTATCAGTCACGAGTACGTGACGCGAGGGGTCAAGTCGATTGACGAGCGCAATCTCACGCTCGAGAAAATCTGTATCAAGGACTCCACAGTGTTCAAACGCAAAGACCTCCAAAAACGGTTCATTCTCGACCTGCCAATAGATAATCGCTGGGCTATTTTTATAGCGTTCAACCACTACTTCAATGTAAGACATAATTGCCGCTTGTCGCTCAACCTCAGAAAGCGAACGTGCCCATTCGGGAACATGACATTCGGGCCATCTCGGCAGACGCCGACCAACCGCAAAGATGACCGTAGCACCAACCTCCTCCGCACGCATGATCTGGTAATCAAGCTCGTCGAAATTGAATGTTCCAGGGGCTGGCTCCACCATCGGCCAGTGGGCGGCTAAGCGAAGATGTCGCACCCCCAGATCATCCAGTATAGCATCGTAGGTTGCCTGCCAATCCAACCCTAGCTCACGCGCGTAGGAAGTATTAAATGACATGCCATACATGATCGTAGCTGGCTTATCTTTATACGTAAGCACAAGCAAAATCGAACCACACAGTACGCTACCAAAGACAATCCACAGTCCAATTTTTTGCCACCACTTCATAAGTACACTAAGTCTATCATGTGAACAAGATAAAGAAGCCGATACTAATTACTGCAATGTATAAAATTCGCTGCACGATCTCCCGTGGACGCAGTTCGCGGTCAGTTGCCGCTTCGGGTAAGAGTTTTGCAAACAAGAAACTGATCATTAAGATGAAAATGAAGCGAAGGGCTTCAAGTGCCTGCACCACCGCTACGTCACCCCAATCAGTTGCCTTCAGTAACAAAAACGCCGCTACTCCGGCGAGAATTTTCGTGAGCAGCACGATCACGCCCGTGCGCGGCGTCGCGGTCACGGTGTGCTCTTTAATCTTCTCAAGGTAGACCGGCACCAGGAGTAAGGATAGTGCAAACAATACAAATCCCACGCGCGACCAGAAAAATCCATCATCAAAGCCCGTCTCTTCAAACAATCCCTTCATCGTGATGTAGTGAAGCGCAAAAAAAATACCAGCATGGAGTACGTGAAGTACCACATCACGCTTGGGTAAATTTTGGGCGGTCAGTGCCGTACCAATCGTCAGTAACAGCACTCCCCAGATAAAATTTTGCGACAAGGAAGTACCAAGAAATAGATACGACATGCCAAATGTCGATAGTGCCGCAACCGCCCCAATAATCGGCATAACAGTCGATGTATCACTCCGTCGCAAAGCATCATACATGGAAACCAATGCCATAAAAAAAGTGTACGCGGCCAAAAACGACATCCCAACCACCTGAATACTGGGTGACTGCACGTTCTCGAGGGTCGGCATCCCCAGATCAGCCAAACCAGGAATCCAACCAAGGAAAAATATAACAATCCAAAATCCCGTCACTAAACACGAGTAAAAAGCATACACAAAGGGCCGCGGGAGCAACCGCTCATCCGAGACGATGTATTTGTCGAGAATCGCCACGACGGCATTTAAGAATTGTCCGGCAGTGGCCAAGAGAATCCAGCTCATGCCATTACTCTAGCACGGCATTTTTCTCGATGATTTCCTTATACACGTACGCGGATGGTCGAATATAGCGCTCTTTGGTTTCATAATCCACTGCCACTAAGCCAAATTTCTTTTCAAACCCAAGTGCCCACTCGTAATTATCCATGAGTGACCAGTAGAGATGCCCTCGGACATCAGCTCCGTCCTGTATCGCCCGCCACGTGGCTGCCACTTGCTTAGTGATATATTCTGCCCGATCTGAGTCATCATGATCTGCTATACCACCTTCAGATACAAAGAGTGGTTTACGATACCGAGCCAGCATCATAAGCGCGTCATAAATCCGCTCGGGAGCAAAATTCCAGTCCATATCGGTTTTCTTCCACTGCCGAGTATCACCAAACTGCGTATAAAAATAGTAATTCAGCCCAATGGAATCGATACGTTGTTTGACTCGATTCATGAATATCTTTGTCCACACGTAATTTGCCACCGCTGCCTTCAGTTGATTAATTGGATTCCGATTTGCATCAAAAACAATCACATGCTTCACGACACTTATCTCTGTCTCAGGGGAAACATGCTTTATTGCCTCGTAGGCGGTATTGTGTGCCGCTGCCAGGTTTTTCATTACCTGCCAATACGTCATGAGTGGTCGTATACCACGAGAAGCCTTTGCCTCGTACTGACGACCAGAATTCGTGATCGACACGAGATCCGTCAGCGCAAAACGCTTAAACGGCGGCCAGGTACCACGTAGCCACCCATTACTCCCAAACACATTAGGCTCATTCATCGTCGAGAAATGGTCACACAGATCGCTGAGCTCTGCTACCACAAACCGCGCATACCGGGCGAAGATCTCAGGCGAATCCTGGCGTTCAAACCCGCCAGACTCAGAAAACCACAGTGGGAGGGTAAAATGCCAAATGGTAACAAATGGTTTAATGTTACGAGCCCTCAGCGCTTTGAGTACCTGTCGGTAGTGTGCAATCACCTCATGGTCATACTGCCCTTCCGTGGGCTCAATCCGTGCCCGCTCAAGCGAAAAGCGATGGGCTGTGTGGCCGAGCGACTTTGCTATATCAAAATCAGCTTCAAAGCGATTGAAATGATCACAAGCAGAATCACACGGTGGCACGCGCCCCGCTCGGGCAGCTTCAGCCCAATCGCAATGTTCAATCCCTCCCTCTACCTGATACGATGCGGTCGCCGCACCCCAATAAAATCCTTCTGGAAATGTTTTCATGACACTATACTATACCAATCCGAGAGAAACCTGATGTGGTAGCTGACACCAACCATACCAACCCAAGCATTCATTATAATGATAAACCCTCAACCCTACTCACAAAGCTGTGTGGCGCCAGGTATGTAAACCAACGCTCATACAAAAGCGCTATGGTTTCTGCGTCCCCAGCTGCTTTTTCGGCTACACGCGTGTAATCGCCCGCCCGAAAAGCGGCCGCCACTTCTTCCCCACCGAGCACACTTGGATTTAGCAAACTAAACGCCCCACACAACAATGCTAAAGACGGCCGATGCGGTACACCGCCGTAGTTAGAAAATTCATCAAGTAAATCTACGTGATATGGAGCATGCTGCTTCGTCACATACCGCTGGCGGCTGATATCGACACTCGGGCGTATCGAATGTGCGAAGGAACGAAATAGTAAAAACGGGAGCGTAAAGGCACGCCCATTGAACGTGACAAACACATCATACCCGCGAGCACCTTCCCAAAACTCCAGCAAAAGATCCGCTTCCGTCCGAAATTTTATTCGTGGTGTGTCTTCAGCTGCCGCACGATCAGGCTGGGTTTCGGTCACGACATACACCGTCGTCGCCTTTCGATCAAGATCATAGACTGCGAGTGCAGCGATACTGCCAGTAAATGGTGACAAGGCAAGACGTTCTTGTACCGCTTTCCGAGACCGGTCTTTATCGGCTTCACTGTGATCACTCGCGTCAATCCACTTGGTGAGCGCTGCGCGGGAAATTCCTGGTAGCTCACGCCACGGTGTACCAACAGTTTCGATATCAACCACGAGCGTCGACATAGTGTTTAGCGTAGCACAATCGGCTCAGCCATAAAACAACCGAGAATGCTTTCTGACCCCACATAATAGCGATATGATCCAGCGACAGTCGCTCCGCCACACTCATCAACCACCATTCCACCAGACGATCCATAGAGCGGAAATCCATCCAGGGTGTACCCCACCTGTGTATCAGGCCCAAAAATACCATAGAGCGCTGTTTCGGTATTACGGATCAAAGACCCATCCATAGCAATACCAACGATATCAGTAGTAATACACTCTTTTTGCTGAGCAAACATCCGCAATGGAATTTGCAGCAAGACATCTGGACTTGATTGGTACGTCTCGGTACTCGTTCCTGTCGTTATTACTGCAGCCGGAATCCGATACACAATGAGTGCACCCTCGCTTTCTTGGAGCGTGAGTGAGCGCGGATCCCACGCGATTTGTGTCATCGTTGGTGTTGGACACGTGGGCACTGCCGGTGGCAGCTCAGGTTCTGTCGCTACGATCGTGGCCTCCGCGACCGCCTCTGGTTCAGGTGCTGTAATAATCGTATCCCGCTCAGCCGCTAAGCGTGCGCGCATTTCCTCGAGACGCCTTTGGCGCAACGTCGCTTCATCAGGTAACTCGGGTAAGAGTGCAGTTCGTTCGACCGCATCACCGGTTTTGATGATTACCTCACCCCCGATCAGACGCTCACCGAGCGATTGCCACACCGAAGTGGAAATAATGCCAGTCACTAGGAATAGTACGACGAGTCCGAATAGTACAAAATCTCGTTTGCGAGGCATACCCCATACTATAGCAAAGGGTGGGGGACTCCGCCCGTCACCCTTCCCCACTTCCTCATAATTATTTGACCTTCGGCCCCGACGGCACCGTCTTCGTCCGTCCGCGACCTGCCACTTTTATCTCAACCAACTGCTCTACTCGTCTGATATCGGCTAGGAGCTTTGAACGCTCAGCATTATACATAAAAAGATTAAAGACTGATCGGCCGCCATTGCGAGCAAACACTGCCCGATCACCAATTTTTTTATTCACGGTAATCGAATAGAATGATTCTAGTTGCTCAATTTTTTTGACGCCTTTCATCTCAACTATCTCACCCTCCTTCGCAGCAAACCACTTCATAGTACACGCATACCCCTTACACTTCTTTGGAATAATGACTTTTTTTGGTATACGAATCAACACATCATTAAGTGAATGGTCAATATCACAAGAGAGTTGGTGGAGCACATGTCGAAACCCACCCATTCGCGCACCAATCTCTACTACCTTCCAATCATCATCAAGCTTCATGAGTTCTGTGTGTGCAATTGAGCTACGCAGTCCAATTGCATGAATGGCATCTTCGGCTGCCTGCTCAGCGCGTGCCACAGTTGCATCCTTCAGACCAGTTGGGGTCATCTGCAAATAATTATAGAAATCATCCTGTCCAATTTTCTTGGCCGTCACTTGTTTGACGAGCGGACAGTGATGCACTTCACCCCGGGAGTCGACATAGGAATCAATCGAGTACAAATCGCCATCCATATATTCCTCAGCAATCACCCGCGGAGCTTCAAGACGATTGTCGATCTTATAGGCTCGCTTGATTGAACGGAAGGTGTGGCGCAGTGCCTTCTCTAGTTCTTCTTCGTGGTAGCAAATCGTCACAAAGAGACTACCAGCCATATTGGTTGGCTTGATAATGAGCGGAAAACCAACCTTGTCTGCAATGTTCATTCGCTCTTCAACTGAGTTCTCTTTCACGAGGACAAACCGTGGAGTTATCTTGGGATTATATGCCTTCATCCGGCGACGCATGTCATACTTATCACTCGCCCAACGGAGAGACTCGGTCGTTGGTGTTCGCAAATACGGTACATGGGGCAACACCTCAATGAAGCGAGCGATACTCTGCTCATGTCGGCAGGTAATCGCCAATAAGGAGTCACGATACGGGGCCAGCGCCTCGACAATCTTATCAGACTTTGAAAAATCACAGGTCACAAACAGGTCTAGTCCAGGGATCGATGCGCGATCTTTATCATCCTTAACCCGACTATCCCAGAGCAACATGACGCGATAGGCAGTGTTGGTCTGAGCCCCGTATTTCGCAATACTTTGCAGCGCACCATCAGGCAAGCTATTAACATAAACAATGATGTTTTTTTCCATGTGTTTGAGATGGCGTCTTAAAGTGTAATGTTACAAAGTCTCTGTCAGGCAGGCGGATTGCGATTCAGACCCTAAAAGCATACACCGAAAAATGAAACGTGCTACACTGCAACACACAAGTTATTAAACACAACTCTTGACAAAATAAAACATATGAAAAAAATCGACCTTGCGAGAGCAGTGTATGAAAAAAATGTTGACCTTATCCAAGCGGCTGCACAATCACTTGGCTATACGACTTATCCACTTACAATACAAGGACGCAGTGATCTAGATACGCTTGGCTTTATTATCCGCGCACACGGAAAGAGTTGCTACATTTCGGGCAAGACATTTTTCCCTACCGTAGAGCGCTGGCAAGCTGAGTACATGAAAGATAAAGCAATCACGGCCAGCCTGCTCGATCAGTACGACTACCAGCAGATTCCGACCTTGATTTTCCATCGAGATAGCAAACACAGTGATGCATCAATGAGCCGCCAACTCAAGACCCTGCCGCTTCCCCTCGTTATCAAGCCACACCTCGGACTTGATGGCAAAGGAATCGTCACGTGCACATCAATCAAGGCGGCAAAAGTACAGATCAAAAAACTGTTACAGGCAGCCATCACTGTAGTGGTCCAACCATACATAGATGCTCCAGAATACCGAATATTTGTTACCGATCAAAAAATAGCGTTTATTCACCGAAAAAAATACCCTGAAGTGGCTGGCGATGGTGCACAGACAATCGAGGAGCTTATTCGCACCGCTACCTACGTCGACCCTGACACCGTAGAAAGACAGTGTCAACGATATAAATATCAGCTGACGAGCATCCTGCCTGAAGGTACGTCTCTCCAGACACACTTTACAAAGAAAACTGATCCAGATTTTATCGAAACAGAGTCATTTGGCACAGTACTCCCACGGTACATCGCTCGGCTTTGCAAAGACCTCTCGCTCGACACTGTCGGCCTTGATGTATTTTTCTCTGGCTCAATTAAAAAACCTGGGGAGATAACGATTATTGAACTCAATAGCAATCCAGGATTGCGATACCTATCAAACTACTATCCAGACAGTACGATCGCCTTTACCACGACGCAAACCATTCTCAAAAACTACTTCACGCGGGGGACAAAGCGATAGTCAGCTAAAAAAGCCATAACGGCAAGCACATTGGTGTGTTCCATGCCGTCTGCTGTATCATGCGTTACATTATTACTGTAGGTATTATGTACATTCGTGACATAATTACCGTGTGTAGAAAAGGAAGCCCGCACCTCATGCAGAATTGTGTGATACAACACAGACTCATACCCAATAATTTTTGCGCACACAATGAATTCACATTTATGATCAAGTGATGCGTGTACGTAATCAGCCAATATCGTACGCTCTGTATGTGCTAACATCTCATGATACAGCGGGATGGCGTCTGGGGACACCGGTCTGGAATAGAACGCACTCGCACCAATGATCGCGTGTGTGCAGAAGTAAATTCGGGCATCACGATCATTATCTTCGCCTAGAACAGTCTCTGCTTGTGCAATATCTAACAATTTGCTTGGATCAATGCGAAACGACGGATCTTCCACAGCAAAAAAGTAATCACACAAGTAGAGAAAATTGACCGCTGGAGTTGACAGGGTGAATAATGATGTGGGATCAGAGAGTAGTGCCTGATGGGTCGACCGAAGCAGATCTCGATTGATGTGATCCAACTCTTGCCGGTAGTGACGCCCTGAAAACACCGTCTGATCAAACAACACTTTAAAGAATACAGCATTGTACGCAGCAATGAGTGGGTGTTTTAGCTTGGCGGCCGCTCGATACGCCTTCCCGGCGGAAGCAGCTGACTCTGTCTCAGACGAAGGATCGGAGATTTTCTGTATATCGCGTGCCACGGAAGACCACCACGCCTCAGTATCAGCCTCAATCGCAGTACGATATGATGCATCACCTGTCCACAAATACATCCGCGTAAAGTAATGAATACGAGCAGTTTGTGACAAAAATGGAGCAACACGCTGATAATACGCATGAATAGAAGCAATCGTCGGGGGTGTTATGGTGCGATCATGGGCGTCGGTCAGTTCGTCGAGCAGATGAGTCGCAACACTGTACGGTGAGCAGGATTGTAACCCTTCCCATTGTGGGTTGAAATTCACTTCTAGAAAATATAATGCCCCGGCATCATCTTCAAGAATATCAACGCCACAGAGTGTCGCCTTAAAGCATGAGGCCACTTTGGTAGCATACCCAATCAGGCGCTGTCGTAATGCTCCTTCTGCAACCCGCTCTGCCACACCACCTTGCGAAATATTATTTAAATGGGCATTGTTTGACGCTGAACTTGCTTGTCTATGAATACAATCATGGACAACGCCACCAACCACCAACACACGGTAATCGCCTTTGTTGGCAACATATGCCTGAAACACGTACTCAGAAAGCGCTTCTGGCAAATGCTCGACATCGGCTGGTTGGGTGAGTATGACTATTCCCTCCCCACGCGCTCCATAGTCTGGTTTAGCAATGACTGGAAACGATATCCCGAGTCGGGTTACTTTACGGTGAAAATTATCAATCGTCTCCGCGGTAAAGGTTGGAATACTTTTCAGTGCAGCAGGAAGAAAACTGACATGAGCAGTCATGATTGCATGCTGCATCGACTTGCTAAACACGTTGGTTTGCCGGTAGGCCTCAAAATTAATTATCGTCGTGCGTGCGGACTGTTGGCACAGCCAGCGATCACGTGCGAGTAGAGTAGCAGCAGTAAAGTTACCACTTCGCCAAAATAGCACCGGGGCTGGAATTGAATCCACCATATCATCAATCTTTCCAAAAATGACTGGTAGGTTGCGCACCTCTGCATCAGCTCTCAGTGCCTGGATCTCAAACGAATCAGTTCGATAGGCGACAAAAATACGAGACTCATTCACAACCTAACTAGATACCAAATCGAACTTCAGGCGCACCAGTCGGGACTGATATATCATCACCCTCCTCCGTGGCAGTCGATGGTAGTAGCGCTGGATCAATTGCGGCCACTACCTGCTCGATGAATTCTTGGTACGTCTGAAATTGCATCCGTTCACCATTAAGGAAGAAAGTTGGGGTACCCGTTAGTTCTCGGTCGCGAGCTTCATTTAAATCGTCGCGAACACGATCGCGGATCATCGATGCATTAAAGTGTCGCCGAAACAGTTCCTCATCAAGACCCAATGCTGCAGCATAGCTCACAAATGTACCAGTCGGGTTTGGGCTAGCGGTCCATTCTGACTGCTTTTCAAACAGTACATCATGGAACTCAAAGAATTTTCCTTGCTGGCCAGCCGCTTCAGCCGCTCGCGCGGCCGCCTGAGACAAACTATGGATCGGCAGTGGGAAATGTTTGTATTCTAGTTTCATCTGGTCTCCGTAGTTCGTCAATAACTCAGCCAGGACTGGTTGAAACGCTGCACACGCCGGACACTGAAAGTCACTAAACTCGGTCAGTACTACTGTTGCCTCAGGGTTCCCTTTAATATGGTCAGTGATGACAATACCGATATTGTTATCCTCGGTCACTGTGGAGGAATACCAGATCGATCCGCCAATTAAGAGAACTGTTAATACACCGAGAATTACCCATGGATTTTTCATATCGTCAGATTGTAGCATACCGGAATCTCACCCACACCCAGGTGTCATGTCAGAGTGATTACTTGGTATTATGTCAACATATGTCACACACCGTTCCGCACCACCCTTGGGCAACCGATACAGCCCAGATTACAGACGAACTCACCACCAATAGCACACAGGGACTGGCGAGTGATGAGGCCACTCGTCGACTTACTATCTACGGCGAAAATGACTTTACGACTACTCCAACCCGCACGCCAGTCAGTATCTTCTTTGCACAATTAAAGACACCTCTCATTATCATTTTGTGGATTGCGGTACTTTTGACCGTGCTCTTTAGCAAGTGGCTTGATGCGTCGATTATCACCTTCGCGATTCTCGTTAATGCGATCTTTGGCTTTATTCAAGAATACCGCGCTGAACGGGCCATTGCTGATCTGCGTTCATACATTACCGAACGAACGCGCGTCATTCGCGACGGGCGAGAACAAGAAATTGACCCCCGTTACTTAGTACCCGGCGATGTGATTCATATTACTAATGGTGCCCGCATCACCGCTGATGCACGTATCCTGAGCGAGATCAGCTTCACCACTAATGAAGCCATTCTGACCGGAGAATCACTACCGGTTGAGAAGCAGAGTGACATGTTGCCTGAGACCACCCCATTGCCAGAACGAACCAACATGGTATTTGCTGGTACGCTTGGCAACGACGGGTCTGCCTATGCGCTCGTCACTGCCACCGGTAATACAACAGAGATTGGGAAACTGGCTCGCTTAGTTACCACTACCGAGCGTGAGAAAACACCACTGCAAAAAGCTATCGAGAAGCTGACCTGGGTAATCATTGTGATTACGACAGCCTTAGTGACGATTCTCTTTGTGATGGGCTTATGGCAAGGACAGGCACTCTACGATATGGCGGTCTTAAGTATTGCGGTCCTTGTCGGCTCGGTACCAGAAGCGCTACCCATTGGTCTTACGGCAGTGCTCGCAATTGGGGTGCAGCGCATTGCCAAGCGAAAAGGTATCATGCGTAGCCTCACCGCTGCCGAGACATTAGGCTCCACGTCGCTCATAATTACTGACAAAACGGGGACACTCACACAAGCAGACATGCAGCTTGTCGGAATCGACGCCACGCCACAACTCTTGGCGTCTGACTTTACGCCCCGAGGAACCATTACTGAGTTCAGTAATCATGAGCGTATACTACTGTCACTCGCTCGTTCGGCAGCTGACGTCGTCATTGAGAACCCCGATGCCGCGCCGCAGGATTGGCACATCAGTGGTGCCGCCCTTGAGGTGAATATCGTACGAGCAGCTGCACTCCAGGGCATCACCCAGGACGCGGCGACCCGGAGCACTATTGCGATCCGTATCCCCTTTAGCTCGAAACATAAATTCTCCGTCACCCGCATTCCCGCCTCAGCACTCGCACACGAACACCCACACTACCACGACCCGCACGTTGTCATGGGCGCCCCTGATATCCTCATTGCTCGCAGTACACTGTCCCACGATGAGCAGACCAAACTTTTATCAGCGATCACAAAACTCAGTGAGCAAGGGAGACGCGTCCTTGGTATTGCACTCTTTGAAGCCGACGGTGATACATCGATCACCCCAGAAGAGGTGCAGTCAATTACCATGTTAGGGCTTTTGAGCTTTTATGATCCGATCCGACCAGACGTTCCAGCTGCACTCACGCGTATCACCAACAGTGGTGTACGAGTCATCATGGCCACTGGTGATCTCCCCGGGACGGCCCGGGCCATCGCTCGCGAGCTCGGCTGGGAAGTGGCCGACAACCAGATCCTCACCGGTAGCCAACTCACACAACTCACTGACGCAGACCTCTTACGCATTTTACCCCGCATTTCGATCTACGCTCGCGTCACCCCAGAAGATAAGCTTCGCATCACTCGCCTGCACCAAAGTCGAGGTGAGATCGTCGCCATGACCGGCGATGGTGTCAATGATGCGCCGTCACTCAAGGCCGCCAATATCGGTATCGCCGTTGGCTCGGGGAGTGATGTCGCCAAGGGTGTGGCAGACTTAGTGCTCCTTGATAATAGCTTTAACACCATCGTGGCTGCGATCGAGGAAGGTAAAAACATCCTCGCAAACATCAAAAAAACGTTTGTGTACCTGATGTCAAACGCACTTGATGAACTCGTGATTGTTGGTGGTGCAATTCTCATGGGCGCCGCATTACCACTTACCGCAGCGCAAATCATTTGGGTCAACCTCTTTACCGGTAGCCTTCCGGCGGTTGCCTACGCCTTTGACGTGCACCGTCCGCGCCCAGGAGAAAAAGTCAGCAAAGAATTCTTTGATGGGAGGGTTAAATTTCTCACGATTATCACCGGCTTAACCACTTCAATCTTACTCTTACTGCAATACCTCACCCTCCTCCACTACGGTGTACCAGTCGAACTAGCCCGAAGCGTGCTCTTTGCCTGCTTCGGTAGCTATATCCTCATTATTGCCTTCTCTTTCCATAACATGCGAGCACCCCTATTTACTTACCCATTGTTTGAAAACCACGTGCTCCTGTGGGGAGTGGGGATCGGTCTCGTTGCCACCCTATCGACGCTCTACCTACCACTCTTCCAAAATATCTTTGATGTCACTGCACTACCACCAGTATGGTTGGGATTTGTAGTTATCTGGCTCATTATCAATGTTGCGCTGATCGAGCTCTGTAAATGGATTATAAACCGCTACGTGATGCCAGATAGTCTCTAGTGATTACTGTTAAGGATATCGGTGTGGATACTTGAAAAAACTATCTTAACGTGGTCTAATCACTGTCCATGGCATTTAAACCAAACTTCACAAAGAAAAAGAAGCGCCGCGTGCACGGCACCACCTTTTGGGATGCTGAATACACGAACCCCACCCACCTCAAACTGTCGACTGCCGAAAGTGAAGATTTGGCGAAATTTATGCGGTGGCTCGGTCGCCAAGACCGGGCTGATCTCTTCGTACCAGGCTCACCCATAGTTGATATTGGCTGCGGGAATGGCCGTAATCTGATTTATCTCGCCCGAGAGTTCGGCTTCAGCGGATTTGGCTATGATATTTCTGCAGCCGCTATTGCCCAAGCACGAACAGCGAGCCAAGGGTTTCCACTTATGTACACCACTGGTACCGGTGCCACTCCCCTCGCTTCACTTGAGGCGGAGAGTCAGGCCATTGCACTTGATATGATGGTATCGCACTTCTTTGACCGTGCGACGAGAACACAGGTACGTGATGAGATTTTTCGAGTCCTGAAACCAGGTGGGTTCCTCTTTATGAAAACATTTTTACGCGACGATGATCTCCACACCGCCAGACTGGTGAAAGAATTCCCTGGTCCAGAACCATTTAGCTACATTCACCCGGTCATGGGTGTCGCTGAGTATGTGTATGACGAAGCTACCCTCGTTGATTTTTTATCTGAGAAATTTATTGTCCGTAAAATCTACCGCTCGCATAAACACCGTAGTCACGGTAAAGCGAATAAACGACGGACCATTTCAATCTATGCTGAGAAAGACTTCCGTACCTAGTCACTACTCACCACAAGCGAAGGTACGGCGACACTCATCTTGACCTTCTCCAGCTGGCACCATAGCGCAGAGCGCGCACTGATCAGTACTAGGAGTCGTAAATGATGTTGGAGTTTCCATACCGCGATTCATGAGCGCGGAAAAGTCCTGAAAGAGTACATCGCCAGGCGGCACGAACACACTACCGTCAACTAGAATCCACGGCCGGCAATCATACCGTACATTCGTGTCAAGTGGCACAGGGGTATTCACATCAGGTGATGAGTCATCCGTTACTTCAGTTACGGCCGACAAACGAGCTTTCATACCATACGTCTCTCCCTCGATTTCGGACCATGAGTAAAATGTTTCATCGGCAATAATCATTGATGAGACACTATCAGTACCCTGTACCTTGACAATAAAGTCACCGCGCACCTTACCGCCAGCCACGAAATACGTACCCGTCACGTCAGTGCCCTCTGGATCACGATACGTAATAGTACACTCAAGTGGTACGGCTTGTGTCAGGAGTGATAAGAGTGAACCCTCACCGACCACTGGCTCTTCTACCACTGCCACCGCCTCAGGTACCTGCTCTTGTCGCACTCCTGATAGAGCCGAGGAAGAACTGGAATCAGAAAATAACACGTAACCAAAGGCACCGACGGCCGCCACACCAATGAGACCCAATACGACGATCAAAGAAGTTTTCATAGGGATACGAAATAATAGATAACCTGCCTGTAATCCACTACAGTATACCACTCTTTACCGAACGTCCCCAAGTCAACTGATCCATGCTACTATTTTGACACTCTTGGTATGCTAGCACCTGCGACTTCACTTTCAAAGCGAATTGCACTTCGCGTCACGTTAATCCTCGTACTCCTTTTGTGCATTCTCGCGAGTACGGGCATTGCCTTCATCCTCTCCACGAAACAATCAGTCTATCAAGCGGCACAAGACCGTCTCGAACCAACGGAAAGCACGAATACCGCGGAATATTTCCCAGTCGGCATCGACCCCGTTAACGAACTCATCATTGAGCAACCAACCGTTGATGGGTTTCTCTATGAATATCTTGCCTATACCGACCAGACCAACCCGCGCAGCTGGTGGTACGCACTCACTGCCACCCTGGCAAACTATGATTGGTACCAGCAACTCGCCTCACCGGTCTCTCGCATTATTGTGATCTGGCCAGGGGAACGAACGGATGAGGTGGCTGAGACGAGCGGTGCAGTATTGCGCTGGGATCGTGCACAGAGAGACGATTTTATAAGTATGAGTCGCAACCTAGGCGGTCTGCCCGAGGGTACCTTATTTCCCGGACGCTATGTGACGCACCGCTATGCCAGCCCAGCCGAAATCGCGCTCATGATCAATGATCGGTTTCAAAATGAAATCATCGAGCGCTACCCACCAACACTCGCTGACACCCTCCCCCTGGCAGAAGTCCTCACGATTGCCTCTCTCCTTGAACGGGAGGCCCGTGACTTTACGGATATGCGAGAAATTTCAGGCATCATCTGGAACCGTCTCTTTATTGACATGCCACTACAACTCGACGCCACACTCCAATACGTTAAAGCAAACGAGCGAATGGATCGGGTCTGGTGGCCAGTGGTCCGACCAGCCGATAAGTTTCTTGATTCACCATTTAACACGTATCAGCACGCGGGACTACCACCCAGCCCCATTGCCAACCCGTCCCCTGAAGCAATCCTCGCTGCTCTAAATCCAAAAGCCACCACTTGCTACTTTTATTTTCATGACACGAAACGAAACTTTTACTGCAGTGACACCTACGAGGAACATGTCGAAAAGCTGAAAGCGATCTATGGACGAGGCTCATAGTCCTCGGCAATCACCAGGATATGCGCTATACTAATGACATATGGAACCAGCTGACGGTACGATTGATGTCCTCGTTGTCGAAGACGATACTGATATGCGTGAGCTCAGTGCCGAAGCACTAACAGCAGCCGGCTTTAACGTCCTGACCGCACGTGATGGCGGGGATGGTGTCGATCTAGCACTCGCCCACCACCCAAAGGTGATTCTGCTCGACATCAATATGCCTGTTATGAGCGGACATGAAGTCATGGATCGATTGCGTAATGACGCCTGGGGTCGTCACGTAAAAGTAATCTTCCTGACCAATTTTAGTAACCCACAAGACGTCTTTAAAGCGGTCGAACAAGGGACCGAAGAATACATCATCAAAGCCCACACCAGCTTGCAAGAAATCGTCCAAAAAGTTCGGCTGGCGATACACCACTAACCACGCTCCTACAGTAATCCGAGGAGTTGTAAGACGGGAGGAATAAAAATAATCATCCCAACCATGCAGGCAATCGTGGACGCGATGAGCACTGCCCCGGCGGCGACGTCTTTCGTGTCACGCGCATAGGGGTGATACTCTGGCGAAGTGAGATTAATATCAATTTCAATTGCCGTATTAATACATTCAGCAACGAACACGAGGCCGATCGTTAAGAGGAGTACCATCCATTCGATCGGAGTGATAGCAAACCACCAACCCGCTAGGCTGACACCACCAGCTGCGACCACCTGTAGCCAGGCATTGGGCGTCGTCTTAAAAAATAAACGTACGCCTCGCCACGCATGTGTAAGGCTTCGTGCCCGAGCGTAAAGGGAAAACTCTTCAGGAGTATCAATTGATTCTTGCATCACTCAAGTATAGCAAACCGACCAACAAACACCTGCTAACTCTGTACATACATTCGCACTCCGTTAGCCAGGCGCGCGACCATATCTTTAAATATCGCCAGATCTGGTTCGAGCAAAGTGAGACGAAAGCCTTCACGATGGCTTAAGTCCTGAGATGAGCACTACACTACTCGGCGGTGCTAAGACGTGGAAATCCTCAAGATCTGGCAACCAACCATGCTCGAGCAATATGTCGTCGGTCGGTACTTACGCTTCGCGTGAGCGCTTTCAGCTGAGCTATGGGTCGGGTAGGCTGGGTTGGGACCAATCACTCGGGCAGCTGGATGCAAGTACATGAAGAGTGTCTGGATGGCATCTCCGAGTCCATTAAAAAATAGGATATCATCGGGAGTAATCTGTACTCCACCCTCTGCATTCCGCTCAGCGGCTAAGTACTCTCTCGTGGCACGTACCCCTCGAGTCGGCGAATATCCCCACGAAGAATCATCAGTCATGACGAGGGTGGATACGATTTCCTTCATCCACGTTGGCACTGGGCGACCTTTGGCAATCGGGTCACCAATATTTTCCCAGTACACGGGCACTCCCATCGCCTTGAGTCGCTCACCCACGGCGACAATCTCACGGATTTCATAGGTCAGCTCCCCTGCTCCAGGATGGACAATATCACGCCGCATAGACCATACAGTATACGAAACTGACCTCGTTGACACAATAAGACTGACTCAGGACAGAGCAACAACCCACCGACAATCTAATACCCACAAAGCACCGCCAGTGTGCTACTCTTACGTGACGAATCTATGCCCTCAGAATCATTTCCACCGTCACACCAATCTGAAGCAGTCGAGGCACGAACCATCGACGGCTTCCATAATCCTGAAGTAGAACGTATACCCACCCCCCCCGTACCACGGCCGCCCGTGCGTTGACACAGCTCGCACACATTCTCATACCGAGTGCTGTCCAGATCGATACCCTTGATACCCAACATACGATTGATACCATTGATTTTGCAGTGACTGAGCGGATCAAACCCCCGACACCAGCCGAGCGCAGCGCACATATGGAGCAGATTAAACCACTCTTGATCGCATTTGAGGCAACCGGGATCGGAGACTACCGAACGCGCCCAGACTTAAAAAACATCCACCACTTTTCTACAACTGCCACAGGGCCGACATATACTGGACTACTTATGCCTTGGCAGTACCACACGGACGGCACCATCCTACCTACAATCGACATATCAAAGCTCACCATGGCAGTACAAGCATTACCTGACACTACCCCCGAGGAGATGGGTCAAAAAACTGCCGCCGAAGACTATCTACACACTGTCGTCACCACTCTTCAGACTGAGGAAGGGCTGGGGTTAGATGCCTTCATCGACCGACTCGACGCCCCAGATAGAGAGCATCTTAATCTTCTACGCTCAACCCTAGACGCGCAAGACGAAGCCGTCATTGCACGCATCGCTGAACAAACGACTTTCGAAAAAGACGAGATTGATCCGGAACGCGTGGCACTTCAAGCCGCTCTCAGCCCACTCCTCACCCTCATCAGGTCAATGCACCAAAACAGTAGTATCTTAGCTGACACTGATCGGACTCGTTTTCCAGAATTTTGGTACTTAGTGGACCAATACCACCGGTATAGTTGTGCGCTTGGCATTAAAAATATGGACGGGACGATTCGGCACACAGGTATCACCTACCCACTCTAACTCACACATGGGAGGACCCGAGCGAGTGGTGTACACCTGATGGTACACATCAAGATAGACTACACGCAGCACAATCTTCGTGCTAGCATACCTATACTGTTATTAACATCTATGTAACTTTAGGAAACACACTATGAAATCAAACGTACTCGCTGTAATGATGGCTATTACCATTCTCGGTACCACGCTCGCTCCATCAGCACACGCCCTTAGTTGTCTACCGACCGATATGTATCTGAGTAGCATCATCGGTGATGAAGAAACCGTCGTATTTATTGGCACCTCAGTAGCCCGGACTGACACTGACGACTACACGAGTGAAGTCGTGACAGTGACGGAGGCCTTACAGGGGTACGTCGAAGCACAACTCTTTGTCTACCATGAGCGACATAGTGACTGGGGTTACCTCTGCAACGCCGGGCCACAAGCGAAAGGGGCAACGGGGGTCTACGTTGCGTTCCGAGACAGCCTCGGTACGTACAACGTAACGCAACGACTCACATTGGACGAACCGATTACGGAAAATTTTCTCTCTGAAATCAAGGCGGCTGAAATCGAGGGCGGGATTGGCGAAATCACCGCAATTGATCAACAAAACCGAGCAATGACCACCATCATTGAACTCTTCTCAAAAATCAGCCGACTGCTCACTGAATTTGCGTACTGGAAAAGTCAGCGCTAGGAATCTGATTATCCTCGTGTCAATTTGAACATCAGCCATATCCCCAGTAACGCGCCGCCAGAACTACAAAGAATCGAGGCAAAAGAAAAATATCCAGCACCCCACACCAGTGGCACATACCCGCCAATCCAGCCACCAATACCTGCTCCAAGCCAAATCAATCGATTCGATTGCATACCTGTATCATACACCTCCAAATGATCCCAAACCACCTCACACAGTAAGCGTCTCGCGTTTCTGTCTAATCAATTTAGAACAGCGTTTAAAACAGTGGGGTATCAAAACATCTGACCGAGTCAAATAACTATATTTTGAAACACCAAATCTTACGGGGGGTATACCACTGATCACTTCGACACCACTGACTCATGACTGAGAAAGTGGTACAAACGCATACCCGCCACACCACCAATGATCGGTCCGAGTACATACATGAGGTTCAAGGAACCAATACCAAAAGCCACTGCCGGATTGAGTACTCCATTTGTACCCATCAGTGCAGCGATCGTGATACCAATGAGGAGTGAACCCCCGACGACAATACCGGATAGATGACTCGGTGTGCGTCCATATATAACTGAGGCGATTCCAAAAGTAAACACGAAGGCACCAAGTGCTTCTGCCAGGCCAGTACGAAGACTTGTATCAAGTGATAGAGCTGGCATTTCCACCACATATTGCAAGGCAAACAAAGCAATTGCCGCCCCGAGTAGCTGGGCCGCAATATACTTCCCAGCTTCAGCGAAATGTATGGTACCAATTGATAGCGCACTCAATGTGACCGCTGGATTGATGTGTGTGCCTGAAAGGTGTCCAATCGAATACACAAATAACCCGAGCGTGAGCGCCGCTAACACCGGAGTGGGTACAGGAAAAGAACCAGCAATTGATAACCCAACCACAAACGTAAGCGTACCCGTCCCCAACAACTCAGCTACATATTTTTTCATAGAAATGTGATCACTATCATAGTGACAGCGATACAAGTAGTATATACCCTCTGGTAAAAACAAAAAGAGCCAAGCGGGTGACTCTTTCTGTCGTGCCCGTTTGACCCTAATCCTCCTCTCTCACTATCACCTTGAGTTTTCCCGCACCGCGAGCAGTCGCCTGATCGACATCGTCCGGGTAGCCGTCACGGACAGCTCGACCATCTCGCACACGGTACGACTGACCGACTACGATCCCCTGGTCGCCACGATTATGCAGTGCGCGTCGAGGGATAAAAAAATCGACGGTGTTCGGCTGGTCATTTTTTGCGCCAAAGTCACCGAAGAAAAACAGACCTCCCACGTGAACGAAGACACCGCTGTGATTGAAGCGCACAATCCCCGCACAAATGTCGTGCGTGAATGCAACCTCCTTCGCACCATACACCGTCCGCATCATGACGGCGACCCGGCGCATCACCATCATTTCAGCCGATGGTATAGCCTGCCCAGACCAGTTCACCATATAGAGACCCATCATATACAACCTCCTTTCACCAATGTTGCATGACCCTAATGCGCCCGCGAGCGCACCACCGCAATGCTCACGATCCGTTCGATCAGATCACGCCAGAACTCCGGCGACTGGTTCGACAAGCTCGCCAGCGGCAAACCCTGGAGGGTTTCTGCCATAATCGCCGCGCAGAGTGCACGATGATCTGGTGTACGCAGTTGTCCTGCGAGCATTGCTAGCTCCTTAGTCGAGCGTCCTTTCGTGAGCACGATGGCCATGATTGCAGAACGTTGGATTTCTTCTGACGATAGTGCCATTTTGAGGTTCTCCAAACTGGTTTCTACTGAAGAATATACAACAAATATTATCTTTGTACAGAACCACATCTTCACGTGCCGTTGCGGATTGCGTCAAAGCTGCACCACTACGCACGTAATTGCTGTACATCAGCTCACTGAGACAGTAGTACTTTCTGGGACTTGATAGCGCATCTCCATTTCCGGCAAGCCATTACCACTCTTCATAATAAACCGGTCTTCGGTGAAGCGTCGTCCTGTGTCGACGAAGCCATGCGTTTGATAAAACTGTATGGCGCCTGTGTTGTACGTGACGACATGGAGCTGAATTGGCTTTTTATGAGTCTTTGCCCAGGCCAAAAATGCATCAAGTAGCTGTGTACCGATCCCCATCCCCTGTCGCTCGGGTAAGACATAGAGACTACTCAAATGAACACACTCGTCTTTTACTTTCCCCGCACACACACCGACGACTTCATTTCCATCTACCGCGACACGGTAAAACTGCATCGGGTCCTTGAGGACATTCATTATATTTACAAGTCGCTCCGCCACTTTCTCTGGATCAGTCATCGCATCAGTGCGCTCTTTGATGTCATCTCGGGTAATCCCATATGCCTCATTCGGGTATGTCGCGAGCCATGTCTTTGCGTAGAGCGCACTGATCGCTTGCATCATGGCTGGTTGAGGTGCGACGACTTGGATATGCATACCGTGACTATAGTAAAAATCCGCTGACTTGCAAAGCGTCTTTCGAGATATCGCCTTGGTTGTATGTAATCGACATCTGTCTATTGTCTCCATAGGGTATACTGATACGCACATCAGTAAGTAACAAGAAACGTTGTATGCATCAAGGAAACTGGACCTGTAGTGGCTGTGGTGGAGCGATCACCGAATTACCCTTTATTCCGCGGAGTGAAGCAGGCCTTACCTGTCGTACCTGCTATGCCAAACAAAAAGGTACGAGGCCAAATGCCGCGCCTGCAGAAGTATTCACGGCTGCAGACGATGCGCCAGACTTCCCCTATGAAGACGCCATGCCAGCGACCGAAGCACCCCCTATGGATGAGTACTTTGCCGCTACTGGCACAACCTCCGCTCCAACCGAAAAACCTAAAATCGCCGGCAATTGGCAATGCGCAAACTGTGGTGGAGCCATCACCTCACTCCCCTTCACGCCCAGAGACACGAGCAACTTAAAATGTCTTGATTGCTTTAAGCGGAGCAAGGCGTAAATATCTTCACAGGTGTAATAATCGAGCAATACGCACGAGTTGCTCCGTTGCTTGAGAATTTGTTAGAGACAAAGCCGTAGCGGGTAGGTCACCTTCTAACAATACATATCCTAAATCCAGCTCTGAAGTCTCAGGCTAGAACCAAGTAGTAAAAATGTGGTATTAAAATACATAGTGATTTGAAGAAAGTTAAAAAGTCTCCATGCTCGAGATGCAACAGCTCGTGAGACAGCGTTAACTTAACTAGCACGTGAACGACGAGTGCTTTTTTTAGAAGCAGCTTCTGCTGCCGCGATTTCAGCAGCTTTTTGCTTTGCAATTCTCGCCGCAACAGCTTCGGCTGCTTTTTGTGCCTTTTCTTCAGCTGCTTTTTGTGCCGTTTGTTGTTCAATTAACATTTGAGTAGCCAGCATGTCAGCCTGTTGCTTAGCTTCAGCGGCTGCCGCAGCAGCGATAGCCGCTTGCCTATCATGCTCACGTTTGGCCATGGTAATTGCTGTTTCTTCAACCGCTTTTTCAGTTGCTTCTACTGCTATTTTTTCTGCCTGAGCCGCAGCTTCGATTTCTGCTTGCTTTTTTGCTTCAGCGAATTTCTCTGCCAAAGCCCTAGTCTCTAATTTTTGTTCACGTTCAACTAAAATCATCTGGAGCTGTTCTTCATTTCTTAACTGAGCAGCTTCTACCCCCCGAGCCAGCTGCACCTCCTCTGCTAATTGCTTTGTATAAATAACGCTCCCTCCGTAGGCAGTCAGTGCTACGAGTCCGAATGTTACTACAACATTTCTAATATTTTGCTTCATAAAATAGAAAGGAAATATCTAATCTAACTTTTGCCACATATGTACATCGCCTTTTATAGTTTCACATTCCGCACACTTAAAATCATCGGGTAAACTTTCCCATTGAGTGCCGGGTGGAAAGCCACGCTCTGGATCACCAATAGCTTCATCGTAAATCCAACCACATTCTAAACATACATATTGAGCCATAACATTGATTTATTAACGTATATACACTAGCGTACAGACAAATTATGAATAGTTTATGAATGACGTAACGGTAGGGTCACCGTCACTTCCGTACCAACACCAATCTCACTCTTGAGTGTAATCTGTCCACCAAGCGCGCCGACCAGTGCTCTTACAATTGATAAACCAAGTCCAGTTCCGCTATCTTTATTTTGTGTACGCGCCTTATCCACCTTCTTAAAACGCTCAAAGATTATTTGTTGTTGAGCGGGCTCTATACCTATTCCAGTGTCTGTGATAATAATTTCAAGAGAGGTAGCAGTTGATCGCAAGGCAAGCGCGACACCATCTCCATTGTTGCTGTAATCAACTGCGTTTTTTAGTAGGTTTTGCACTATCTCGATCAACGCATCTTGGTGAGTGTAAGAAGTAATATCAGCATCTACATCACTCGTGAGGGTGATCTTACGAGCGTTAGCATAGGGTGTAAAACGCCTCATTTCATTTACTAACAATTCAGATACTCGTACTTCCTGGGATGTACACGTTTCTATCTCGCCAACCTTAAGCAATTGTAGGAGCTGGTTTGATATCCGGGCTAATCGCGCGGCTTCTTCCTGTACATCTATAACAAACAATTTATACTCAGAAACATCACGTTCACGGCACAAGAGAGTGTCAGCACCCGCCAGCATCACTGACAAAGGTGTCCGCAACTCATGAGCAACATCCCCAATAAACTGCCTTTGTCTTTGTTGCATTTCTTGGATTGGTGATAATGTCTTTCGGGCGAAAAAAAAGGCAAAACTACTCACAATGATAAGCATGAGAATATCTACAATAATAACAACCGATGCTAAATGCTCTCGTACCTCATACAAACTCCAATCGTCATGTTCAATTTCTATTTGCGCTGTAGTTTCTGGTATAAAAAGTAACTCAGTCTCTGGTGGTGCAAAAATAATCAAGGTTGCAACGCTGCTTATTAGCAAAATTACCCCCGTTAGAAGTACGTAGTAGGACGTGAGAATGATACTGGCGCGTTCAAATTCGTCACTCCTGAAACGTGTAGCCAATTCCGCGAATGGTTTTAATATATTGTTCATGACTTCCACCTAACTTACGCCTTAACTGTTTTATGTATACGTCAGTGATATTACTAAAGGCACTGTACGCAAAATCCCAACAATGATCGATTAACTGCTCTCGCGTGACCACTTGTCCTGCGTTTCGCATCAGATAATCAAGAATTGTATACTCTTTTTGAGTGAGGCCAAGTGAAACACCAGCAACGGTCACGGTCCTGGTGTTGGAATTGAGACTGACATCTAACACACGGAGTTCATCTTGTAAAGTCGAAATCGGACGGCGTAGAAGAGCACGGATGCGCGCCAGTAATTCTTCCATAGCAAACGGCTTCACCAAGTAATCATCCGCACCACCATCAAGCCCTTCTATCCTATCTTCTACCTCACTTTTTGCGGTCAACATCAAAATTGCCGTTGTGTCACCCTCAGCCCGAACATTTTTGCATGTAGTAATGCCATCTTGCTCAGGTAGCATAATATCTAGAATAACCACATCATACGAACCGTTTAAAATACGCCGCTCCCCTGTTTTTCCATCGCCAACTACGTCTACCGCGTAGGTTTCTTCTTCAAGCATTTGCTTCATGTATTTAGCGAGCTTTTCGGTATCTTCAACAATCAGAATCTTCATGATCTATTCATTTTAACATGGTATACCCAAATGAACTATGAATGAATATTCTTACCTCGAGCGACACATGGGAACTGATGTTAGTTTGTCCTTTGTGTGTAAAAAAAAAGCCACAGCGAATACTCTTGCTGCAAAGACTTTTGCTACTATCCACGACTACGAATTACGCTTCTCCCGTTTCCTACCAAACAGTGAATTATCACGCCTGAATCAAAATGGCTCAATGGTAGTCAGTAACGACTTTATTATAGTATTAAAAAGAGGTCTTGAGCTGCACACCTTAACACAGGGTGCTTTTAATCCCCTTTTGCAAGTGTCTACACTTGGCTACACAGATACGTTTGGGTCTTTCAAAACGACTCTTCCTTCAACAGCTCCACCAAACTACAACATAGACGTAAACGGAATCGTAATCGACCCAGATGCTCGCATTGTCACGTTGTTACCAAACCAACAACTTGATTTTGGCGGTTTCCTCAAAGGCTATTTAGCTACTACACTAGTGAACGATATCAGAATGACCTATCCAACGTGTACCGGAATCATCATCAATATCGGTGGCGATATAGCAACCTACGGACGTGACGAACTTCATAAACCATTCATTTTTGAACTCTATAATCCAGTCACTGGTGAGGAAATTCCAATTACTCTCACCAATACGGCTCTAGCAACCAGTGGTACGTATGCACGCACATGGCAGACAAGCGCTGGTAAACGACACCACATCGTTGACTTTACCAGTTTAGAAAACCCAAACTCAGACCTTGTCGCGACGAGCATCATACATCGTAATGGTGCTATAGCTGAAGCATTAACAAAATTATTTCTAGTTACAGGGGTCACTGAAGCACTTGCACACGCACACGCAAATTTACACCATTATTACTATTTTGCCGTTTCCTCAGATGGAACTATTTCAACAAACCTTACATGAAGACCTATTTTACTTTTATCAAACATTTACAAACGATCATGCTCACGCTATCGATTGTGATTTTAAGCACATTGCCATCAGCCCTCATACTTGTTCCAGAGCGATTCACTGACACTACCTATCTCTTGCTCTACGGAGTAGCCCACCTAACCCTCTTCTTAGTCATGCTTATTCGCCCACTGGCAGATATTTTTCGTGGAGTAGTATGGATACGACCTTTAGTGATATTACGCAAAGGGTTTGGGGTGTTTTCCGCTTCAATTGTCGTATCGTTTCTTATTGCTAAAATTATCACTAATGATTCGGGATACTTCAGTATTTACCTGACACCAGCGTATTGGTCACTAGAGAATCTGGCTCTTCTGGCGCATTTGGCTGATCTTTCAGCAATCTTGCTTCTTATCACTTCAAACAATCTCTCTAAACTGCTCCTTGGTAGAAACTGGAAGCGCATCCAACGCCTATCATATGTCTACTTTTATGGCAGTGCACTTTATGTCTTCTTAATTTTGAATGAAACCATACCTCTTTACTACCTCATTATTGTGACGATAGTGACCTACCTTGCCTGGTTACGCAACCATGCTGTTATCTTACAAACCAATTCACCTAAAATAACTATCAATAATGAAACAAATTAAACAAATCACTGGAACTATTACCAAGGTTAATGACTTGTCACCCACAGCCCGCGAATACACCATCACACCACATGAGCCATTATCGTTCATAGCTGGTGCATTCATAAACCTATTCGTAGAACATAATGGGAAAACGATTCGCCGCGCCTTTTCAATATCTTCAAGTGATCAATATCACGATACTTTTACACTCTCAATCCGTCTTAATCCCCAAGGTGAACTGACCCCACTTTTATGGGACATGGATTTGACTGATACAACAGTAAAGATTATGGGGCCACTTGGACTGAACACAGCCGACAAAATGCAGAGTAAAAGAGTATTTCTATTTGGGTTTGGTGTTGGCGCAGGTGTAGTCAAGTCACTTACTGACCATGTAGCAAGTAGATATGATATTGAATCACTCACTGTCATGACCGGAAATCGTAGTGTTGAAGAAATTTTGCACAAAGACTACTTCGATCAGATAGTCGAGGAAAATAAAAAAGTTACGGTTAATTATGTTGTATCCGACAAGAACCAAACTAAGTACCGAAGTGGCTATATTCAAGATCATGTAGCTGGTTACGATTTTTCTAACGCCGATATATACATGTGTGGACAAG
>Ga0100380_10001003_pt1 | contig 30817 bp, 27 predicted proteins | sample CryGeymeta201504_FD_80417 | JGI IMG/M metagenome (GOLD analysis project Ga0100380, IMG submission 80417) | Groundwater microbial communities from Crystal Geyser aquifers in Utah, USA - Crystal Geyser metaG 2015-04 | ecosystem: Environmental > Aquatic > Deep subsurface > Groundwater | place... | reverse complement strand
TGCCCGGTTAATAACGGATTTAGAAAGAGTTGAAGTAATTGATCTTATCTTACTTTATCAGGACACGGTCAAAATAATCAACGAAAAACTGGATATACCAGACTTAATTGGCTGGTTTAACCAGGGCACAAATGTTGGGGAAACTGTTCCTCATTTCCACTTTCATGTGGCTTTATTCGAAATTGACGGCAATTTAAAGCCAGTTGCAAGAATGGGCGATAAAACGCCAATTAATGAAAATTTATTGGAGATAATAAAAAGTTATTTCTAAAAAAATTTGCCCCGGCTAAAACTAAGAGTTGTTAATGCAGCTCTTTTTTATTTACTAAAATAAACAAACTAAAAATGAGCCTCTCGGCTCATTTTTATATATTTGCTCCGCGAACTGGAGCTTATTAGAACCTGTTTTATCAATTAATTATACCCCTAGGGCAACTCACTATTGTTTTAGTAGCTCAATTTAATTAATCTGTGATTAGTATAGCAAAATAATTTAATTTATTTAAGATAAAAAAATATTATCTTAAAAATCAAAGGGTCAAAGAACCTAAGAATCTAAGTGTCTACTTGCGGGAAAAAACAAACACAGCATCAAGCTTCCACTCATCCCCTGGCATAGCACAAACGTTGCCGAGCCACCGCTTACCATCATCACTGTGATTCACACAGAATCCGTCAGGGTCGTCATCTGAGTCGATAATTTGTTTCACGCCAATATTTAAAGACTCCCCTTTATTTTGTTCTCTTTTAAAAACCTCTTTATATTTTAGTCTTAAATATGGACCAATTTCTGGAGGACATAGCTCTAAGCCTAATTCCTCGGCTCGCTTATAAAGTTCATTGGTGGTTGGACTTGCAAGTCCTAAGTCTTGGACTTTTAGTTTTATTAAATTTATCTTTTCTGGTTTGTTTATCACTGCAAATTCTGGTTTTTGGAGCATGCTTCTAGCGTAATCAGAAATATAAATATTATCTTCAGGATTAATTGATTTCTCTCTTTCTTCTAGTTCTCTAATGAGTTCTTCTTTATTTTTTGTGCCAATGGTGATCTCTGCTTTTTCAATCCTGCCATTTGGGAATGAGGCGTAAATATGATCTAGATTTTGAGAAAATATCTGAGGAAAAAGGGGGCCGATATAGGCTTTAATTACTCTATTGTCTTCTACTGCATTATCATATTCTTCTTGGCCAAAAGCAATTTCTTCTCTCTGATACTCTAGAACAATCGGAGCGTCATCTTCAATCTTTCTAGTTAAAATTATTTCTTGAATTCTCGGGTCCTTTTCATAACCAAATCCCTCTATCTTAGAATCTATTTCGTAGAGGAACCTTAAATCATCCTTAGATAATTCTTCTTGTCTATTATTCTTTTCTTCTATTTCTGTTAAGCGTTTCATATCAGCATTTTTCTTTTCATACTTTTCTCCATCTGGAAATTCCGTCATCTTTTCTTTAACCACATCACCAATATAGGGATCCATGTTTTGGCCGGCAGCAATACCGCGAACTTCAGCAATATTATTACTCTCCATCCTAATAGCAACTCTTGGAATTATTGCTTCACCTTTTTCATTAATAGAATAATAGACATGGAAGTCTCCGCCTTTGAGTTGAGTTCTAGCCGTATCAATATTAGCCGTACACCATTCAAGCGGGTGGCCATCTAATGATTTGACAAGTTCATCAGGCGCGGAACCTTGTTTATATGTTTTCCACTCTCCTCTAGTTTCTTTTAATCCTTCAGTAGAATATTCTGGCATTTCTATTAAAAACTGGGCGTAGATTTTAGAAAAGTTTTCTGAATTAATTAGTTCTTTAAATTCAGCTTCATTTAGTTTTTTACTAATATTTTCTGAAGTAATGATTTCCTGTTTATTTATACTATTCTGCTCTGCTTTAGCGCTAATAGCTGAAATAGTCATAGCCAGCGCACGCGGATTAAGAGTGGGAAAGGAAGCAACGGTATCTTTAGTTCTCTTTTTAAATTGCATGGTTTCAACTTTTGTTTCTTTATCTTCCATTTTCTCTATCTTGCCCATCTTGAGCATAGAATTAAAAGCCCAATACTTGGCCCACATCGGATAGGTAGCGTCAGGAGATGATAAATAATCTACCCACTTATCTAAACTTTTCTCTTGATTAGAAATTATTTCGTTTGTTTTTTGTCTTCTAAATTCATCGGTTATTTCAATAGTGCCATGTCCTTGATTGCGAGCAATAGTTTGCTCTAATAAAAAAGTGGACTCTGGGACATCTTCAGCTTTAATAACATTTTCTCTGTGATAATAGTTTTTTATTCTCTCTAGCACTCTAGGGTCATCAGCATGGCTAGTATGAGTTTTTTTAATTACTTCTAACCAATCTTCAATTTTATCAACCGGCTTTTGAGAGGTTTCTTCTCCTCTAATATCTAATCTTCTCTTTTCATGTTCAACTGGTTGAGAGGTGTGTAGTTTAGAATCTTTTTGGTGTAAGAATTGTTCACCGAAGTTTTTCATACAGTATTTATTTAATATTACTTCTATATTTTTTCACAAATACGCTTTAAAGTAAATGATAAATTATTAGTAATTTACGGCATCATAGCGGCACCGTTTTGCTTAAACGTAATTTCTCCCGCCATTTTTTAACAAAAAATATGCTAATATTAGCATATTTTATGCTTGCTCCCGGGGTCGGATTCGAACCGACGACCAATTGGTTACACTTACCCACTAGTTTCTTAATGGTGTGGACTATATCATCATCCTATAAGGATGCAAGGCGCTTCGAGCTATATCGCTATAGCCCTACTCCCTTTCGGGATAGTCTCTGAACCTTCCCTGACTAATCAGGGCTTGGCTGCTGATTACCATATCTTCTCAGATTTAGGCTTCCAGACAATTCACCTTGTTTTTCACTCCTCAATTACTTGAGGAGGCTGCGTTTTTATTTTCTTGTGTTCACAGCCAACTGCGCTACCGCTGCGCTACCCGGGAATATTTATTTCTCAAAAAACGAAAATGTCTCTAGAACATTTTATATTCTTATTTTAACAGACAAAACAATTATGTCAATGGTTTGACAAAACCCTTTACTAAACCTAGAATTACATATTATCAGTTCTTTAACTCAAAAAATGTCAGTCATGATAACAACAAGTATTTTTGTCGCAATGGCGGTTATATTTATTCTAGTCCACCCCAAAATGGCAAAAAACTTTTTTCAAAAAATAAAAATGAAGAGGGTTCACGTCATAGCTGAAAAAGGGATTGAAAGAATAAAAGCATTTTGGAAAAAATGCAATAACACCGCTTAACAAAGCTGTTAAATTAATAATATTTAACAGCTTTTTATTTTATTTTTTATTTTAACCTCTCGCCTAATATCGCAATTTTCTTTTTATCTATAACAACAAATATTAAAGTATATTCCCCGCCCTCAGCTATTTTTAAATGTTTATAAATTTCCTCTGGCTTAATAACATAATTCTTAGCCAATATTTCCGCCCGATTTATATTTAATTTTTTTAGCTCCTGCTTTAAATGTTTTAAAGAAGTCTGGAAAACTTGTTTCACTCTAAATATTCTCGCCGCTTTCATGTCATCCTTAATCCCAGTTAAATAACTATTAGAACTAGATAATCTCTGTAGATTATATTGACGAGCATAAGTTTCTAAAAGACCGCTGCGACTAATAGCTTTATCAGGTTCACAAACATAAGCTAAAACTTTATCTGCCATCGCCACCCCAGCGGCTGTGTCTAAAACTAAACTATTTTTTTCTTGATAATTTGTAAATATATAATCTTTATCTTTTCTAAAACAACTCGCTTTATTCCCTCCTCTTTTTAATTTGCCAAACCATAAAATTGCAACCTTACAAGTATTATTTTCCGAGATAACTTCGACTTCTGGCTCTTCTGGTAATAAAGAAATTTCCTGCCAATCAAAAGCCGGTGAAATTTTAACGGCCACATTTTTTGTCTGTTTAAAAATCTCCGGTAAAATTTCTAATAGCTTTGGCCGAGAATTTAAAATTGAACGAGTTTTAGTTTTTCCTTCCCGATCACGAGCCGGGTCTAGAAAAACCGCGTCAATATCTTTCATTTTTTCTGAACCAACGAAATCTTCTGCTTTCAAATTCAAAAATTCAATTTTATTTTCTAGTGCATAAACTTTTGCGTTAAGTTTCGCACAAGTTGATGTTATCTCGTCCTCATCAAGCGCAATAACTTTTTTTGCCTTCTTAGCTAAAGCTAATAAATTTCCCCCGATTCCACAACCTAAATCCGCTACTTGCCAATCGCCCCGAAAACGCTCGGCGATATGATTAGATATTTTTTCCGAGCTTGATTGTTCTAAACCTAAAGAGGTAAAAAACATTTTCTCAGCTCGACTAAATTTTCCTTCCGCTTTTTCTCTAATCTCAATTATCGCCGAAGCCGTTGAAGCTTGGGTCCGTTTTTCCGCTTCCATTTTAAATAAAAATTTATGACGCTCTTGCCAAGTCAAAAGAGAGAGGTGCTCTAAAAGCAACCCCCCTTCCTCACTGGCTAAAAATTCTAAATCCGCCGTAGTCATTTATTTTTCATTTTATATTTTTTTCAAAAATTTCCGACCATTCAATTTTTCCGGTAAATAAGTTTGTTTGGAACTATCTTCAGTTGGTGTGTATTTATAATCTTTACCATATTCCAAATCTTTCATTAATTTTGTCGGCGCATTTCTTAAATGCATTGGCACTGGCAAGGAGCCAGAATTTTCAATTTCTTGCATTATTTCATTATGGGCAAAATAAACGGCAACACTTTTTGGTGACTTAGCTAAATAAGCAGCACAATGAGCTAAATTAACACCACATTCCGGTAAGCCAATACTTTTACAAGCATCATAAGTCGCCGTCGCTAACATCAGGGCACTATTATTAGCTAAACCAATATCTTCGGAGGCAAACCGAATCATCCGCCTCGCTAAATAAAGCGGATCTTCCCCCGCCATAACCATCCTTAAAGAATAATACATCGCCGCATCGGCATCCCCACCCCGCATTGATTTATGAAGAGCGGAAATTAAATTATAATGTTCATCTCCGCTTTTATCATAAAGTAATCCTGGCTTGTAAATTATTGCTTTAATTAAATCGAGAGAAAGAATTGCATCTCGACCAGCAACTTCTAAAGCACTTTCTAAAATATTTAAAGCCCGTCTCGCGTCGCCGCTAGAAACTCGGGCAATGAATTTTAAAACATCACGCTTGACTTTTATTTTTAGCTCCTTTAAAGCTCGTTCTAAAATTTTTAATAAATCATCCTCCCTTAAGGCCTCTAAAACTACAACTTTTGCTCTTGATAAAAGGGCGGCATTAACCGCAAAACTAGGATTTTCTGTAGTTGCTCCGATTAAAGTAATAGTCCCGGTTTCAACTTGGGGTAATAAGGCGTCTTGTTGAGCCTTGTTCCAACGATGAATTTCATCAATAAACAAAATCGTCTTCATGCCTAATCTTTTAGCTTCACGAGCTTGCTCAACAATAATTTTTAAATCCTTAACTCCGCTACCAGTAGCTGATAATTCTTTAAATTCTGCTTTTGTTTCTTTAGCAATAATAGCGGCTAAAGTCGTCTTCCCGCTCCCTGGTGGGCCCCAAAAAATTAAAGACGGAACCTTATCGTTTTTTATAGACGCAAAAAGCCAGGCCTCCGGGCCAACAACCCGTTCCTGACCGTAGAATTCTTTTAAGTTTTTTGGGCGAAAATAAGCCGCTAAAGGTAAATCTTTAATCATAATTAATATCCTAAGCCTAAATAAAGCTTACTATCCTATCTATATTTTAACCTTTTTTAAGAAAAAACAATAGATTGAGAAGATTGATAAAATATGCTCCTAAGAACAACCTATATAACAATATTGATAAATAAATTTCTAGGTGCTAAGATTACGGTAGAACCTTAAAATTAATTAAGATGAAACGAAAAATTTTGGGGAAAATTCTATTTTCCTTGCTCGCCTTGGTGATAACCGTGGCGTTTCTCTATGCGGCTACTTTTTTGAATTTCGAAATCGGCGGAGCTATAGGCGTAACGCTAATAGCCCAGATTTTAATTGGCACCATAGGTGTCTTCTGGATTTTCGCTATGGTTCCAGATCCTACTAGACAAACAACCTACTTTGTCTTGGGTGTTGTAATAGTTATTGCAGCGCTTTACTCTCTGGCCTTAGGCCAAATTAAAGGAATTCCTGAAATATCTTTATTTTCAGGCCTCAACATTTTTGAGGCTTTAATAATTATGTTTTCCGGATTCTTTTTTATGATGTATGGCTGGATGATTCAAACATTGATCGGCCGTACTTCTTAGTAGTTTTCACACCTGATTGTTCAGCCCCGTCTTTTAAAAGACGGGGTTTTTTACAAAAGAAAGGTTTTTTTATAAAGCTCTATTAAATATCCTTACTTTAAGATAAAATGAAATAAGAAAAAATAAGCAATTATATATGCGTGTTCCCACTAGAAAAGGCACTGGCCCCCTGCCCCCAAGCCAGGACCCAAAAATGACTCAAGAAAAATACGAAGAGCTTAAAAAGAAGCTTGATTTTTGGTTAAAAACAAAAAGACCAAGCGAGGCCGAGGAAGTTAAAAGACTCGCTCTAATGGGTGATTTTTCAGAAAATGTTGGTTATCAAATCGCTAAAGGACGTTTAAGAAGTTTAAACCAAAGAATTATTGAACTGGAAAAATTACTAGGACGAGTCGAGATAATTGAAAATCAAATTAACTCAGAAACTGTTGTCGTTGGTTCAGAAGTAATAATTGAAAGTAATGGGAAGCAAAAAAAATATAAAATTCTTGGCTCATCCGAAAGTAATCCAAGTCTTGGCATAATTTCTCATGTCTCCCCTCTCGGCTCAGCTTTACTTGGAAAAAAAGTTGGAGAAGAATTTGAATTTGGCGCTAGTGGAAAAGAAAAAGTTTATAAAGTTGTTGAAATAAAATAATTGGGTGGCGACTAAATTTTGTTTAAATCCTAATATTTTTTAACTCCCTTCTTAACTCCCGATGCTTTGGCGTAGTCTTAGCGACTAAATCCCAAAAACCAGAACCATGATTGAATTCTTTTAGATGACAAAGTTCGTGAACAATAACATAATCAAGAAGCTCTTCTCGTAAATGAACAAGACGATAATTAAAATTCAAATTCCCCTGTTTTGAACAACTACCCCAACGAGTTTTTTGATTCCGAATACTAACTCGACCGTGAGAAAGGTCATAAAGCAATGAAAAATGTTTTAAGCGCTCTAGAATAATTTCTCGCGCTTTTTCTTTATTTTTTAAAAAATCAATTTTAGAAAAAGCCGTCGTTAAAGAGCGACGCTTTTTTCTTCTTTTAATTCTTCTAACTATTTTGAAACTCCCATCGGAGAATAGAATTTTTAGCATATTATCATTCTAGCATCTAAAACTATAACTCCTCTTCCCTTTTTCAAGACTAGAATCGGATTAATATCAAGTTCTAAAATTTCTGGAAAATCTTTTATTAGTTTGGCTAAGCGTAAAACACTATCTATTAAGACTTCCTCGTCTTTAGGCTCTGAACCGCGTGCTCCCGCTAAAAGTTTTTTAGATTTTAATTCTTCTATCATTTTATAAACATCTTCTCTCGTTAAGGGATTAAGACCAAAAGAAACATCTTGAAAAACCTCAACAAAAACTCCGCCAAGACCAAGCATAATCGCTGAGCCAAGAGCCGGATCTTTAAAAACGCCTAAAATCATTTCTAAGCCCTCTTCTTTTATCATTTCTGTTATTAAAACTCCATCAATTTTTGCTTTCGGCTTTTTCTTAAAAACTCGCGCTAGCAATTCTTTGAATTTTTTTCCCGCCTCACTCGGCAAAACATTTAACATAATCCCGCCGGCATCGCTTTTATGTAAAATATCGGCGGAAGAAATTTTTAAAACTAAATCTTTATTAATTTTTTTAGCAATTAATATTGCCTCTTCTGAACTTTTTGCTAAATAACTTTTTAAAGTTTTAAAACCATAGGCTTTTAAAATTTCTAAAGCCGAAAATTCCGGGAAAGCTTTTTGTCCTCTTTTTTTTGCGTCAGTAAAAATTTTTTCAACTTTCTTCTTGTTAATATTTTTAAAATTAATTTCCGCCTTTTCCGATTTTTCACGATAAAACTCCGCCCATTTATTTAAAGCTCCTAAAGCTTTAATTACGTCTTCTGGAAAAGAATAACTAGCTAAATAATTTTTTGTAAAAATTTCTCTAGCAGAGTTAACCATAGCTTCGCCCATAAAAACAGCAACTATTGTTTTATTATATTTTTTCTTAGCTTCTATTATTACCTTAGCGGTTTTTTCAATCTCAGTAATTGCTTGCGGAGTTAAAATAACTAAAATGCTATCAACTTTATCATCACTTAAAACAGCTTGAAGCGCTCCTTTATAATCCTCGGCTAAAGCATCACCTAAAACATCAATTGGATTATTAGTATTAGCCGCTAACGCTAATACTTTTTTCAAATTTTCTTTAGTCTTAGCACCCAAAGACGCTAACTCTAAATTAGTCTCTTCTAAAGAATCAACGGCCACAACTCCTGGTCCGCCGGCATTAGTAATAATTGCCAAATTTTTATAACTTTTTTTCTTAAGATTTTTTTTTGAAATTTCCGCGGAAAATATTTTTATAAAATCAAATAATTCCTCAATTTTATCGGCCCGAATAATTCCCGCTTGACGAAAAAGTGCCTGATAAACTTTATCTTCCCCCGCTAAAGCGCCTGTATGAGAAGCGGCACTCTTAGCGGCGGCTAAAGAGCGACCAGCTTTTAAAATTATTAAAGGCTTGCCCGCTTCTTTTAATTTTCTTGCCGCTTTAATTAATCTTTCCGGCTCATTTAACTCCTCGGCATAAACAGCCACGATTTCCGTTTCTTTGTCAGCGGCTAAATATTCAAATAAATCGGTTTCATTAGTCATTGACTTATTACCAACACTAACAAATTTAGAAAAGCCAATTCCAAGTTTTTCGGCCGAATCTAAAACGGCAGTACAAACTGCACCGCTTTGGGAAATAAAAGCCGTTTTTCCTGGTTTAGCCGATTGAGCCGCAAAAGAAGCATTTAAATTATTATAAGAATTTAAAACTCCTAAACAATTTGGACCGATTAAAGTTATATTATATTTTTTACAAATCGCTTTGAGTTTATTATCAAGCTCTAAATTTCCAACTTCTTTAAAACCAGCAGAAATTACTATTGCCCCTTTAATTCCTAAACGGCCCCCTTCTTCTAGAATATCGCAAACAATTTTAGCCGGAACGGCAATTAACATCAAGTCAATTTTCTTTTTAATCTCACTTAAGGAAGTATAGGCTTTTAAGTTCTCTATTTGTTTTTCTTTTAAATTAACTGGATAAATTTTTCCTTTAAAACTATTTTTCAAATTTAAAGCCAAAGTATTACCAATACTTCCCTTTTTATTAGAAGCGCCGATAATTGCAACGGATTGAGCTTTAAAAATTTTATTAAAATCTTTCATAGTATTTATAAATAAAAACCTATTGTTTTTGCAGTAATTATATTTATATTATAAATATTAACATATTTAAGGAAATAAAGAAAAAACCCTCCGCACAAACGAAGGGTTTAGAATTTCAATGTTATTTTTGAAGAGCTTTAGCTCTTCCATTTTTAACTTTTTTCAGCTTTCATACGGCTTACAGACATCAGCTTTAGCTGACCAAAACCGTATTGTTAAATCCCGTTTCAATTTGCTGCCCTCAAAGGTACCTGGCAAATGTTTTAAATCCACCTCTTTTTCAGGCGTGGTAAAATTTTCCAGAAGATAATTTGAATAAGTCCGCTTTTCTGCCATATTTTTTTTCGCATCACTTTCTTTTTTCTTGGTAAAATTCTTTTCGTACCAATCGGTACCAGTAATTACACCCTTTAAAAGGAGAGTCAGCAGAAATCCACTTACTACCATTTCAATCGCATATAACCATAAATATTGATCCCTATATTCAACCTTCGGTATATCCCTATAAAATAATAATATAATACTAATCGCAAGAGAATACAGTAAAATTATTGCAGATAGTATTGTATAGACATACTCTTCGTCGAAAAATCTCCTCAAAATAAGGGATAGGAACACCAGGGTTCCGAGTAATGATAAAACCGTAAGTCCCGGAGCAAATACATTGGCATTAAACCAGCTAAATAACAACAGAGATAAAGCGAGGAAGCTAAAAAACCCTGTTAAATGAAATGGTGAAAACCAGGTCTCTTTATCAGTCCTTAGATCACCTTCATATATTTCCCTGGCATTGGTCCAACTTGCTCCACGGGCATAAACATCAACCTCGTATCCCTCGGTAAGCACCGATGAAATCCGCCTAAAAATTTCTTTCAAACCAATTGATTGGTAACCAAAGAATAATAATATTAATGAGGCTACCGGCAAATAAAATGCATAAAGCAAATTTACCAACAAGAAAAATGGCAATTTCGGTATGGCGGTAAACAACACCAACTTTCTTACCTGGCATTCGTCTGTCGGTTTCGAACGTTTCGGCCAATAAAGATAATTAAAAAACAATTTACCCATTTTTGTTTCCGGTCTTTTTGCAAAAAGCTCTGACGGGACAGTAAAATCAACTACGGTTGAAGCTACAAGCATTCCTGTATGGCTATGATTACTGTTAGAGCTTAACTTATTAGTTCTTACTAAAGAAATACAAATAGGCTCTTCGTAAAAACTTGGATTCGATTCTTTCTTAACAAGAAAAGAAGCTGCTATACCTAAATGCTTAAAAGCCAGGGCCAACATTATATGTTTCCCGGATTTAAAAACCTGGAGAAACTTAGCAGCTTTCTCAACCTCCACGAGGTAACGGCGACCGCTGTTGTTGATATTTTCCTGTGCCTCAACCTCAGTTAAGTCCACTAACAAAATATGTGTCGGCTCCTTTAAAGCCAGATCCCGAGAAAAATGCCATTTTACTGGGATAGTTGCCCCTTTCATCTCCCTGCCACCACCATTTAAAACTATGGTTAGGTCTTGTGGTTTTTCCACCACTTTTAGTTCTGCATTTTCTACTTTTTTTGCCACTTCCAACTTAATAATTTTTGTTTTTTCCTTTTTCATTTTTTTTACCGCTCTTAACGGCTTTTTTTTAAAAGTTATTGATTCGGTTAATTATTAAAAACACCTATTTATAAATAGACTTATTATAGATGAATTTAATAATTAACCGAATTTAACCTTATTTTTTAAATAACTTTTCAACCAATCATTGTATCATACTTAACGCAAAAAGTCAAGAGATTATAGGCTCTATGTCGAAAAGTGTGTATAACCCCAGAGCATAGCAAAGGGTAAAAGACCCAAGATAAGCTTTCTAACATAAGTCTCAACATTTCTAAATCCAAATGATTTTCTCTTAATCAATTTACACTTAGTATGAAGCCCTTCCGTATAAGCATTGGTAATCCGACACTTAAAATAATTTAATATCTCTTGCCTCCAATTCATTAAAGTCTTCCCCAGTTCTTTAAGCTCATCTTCTTTAGAATTTTTTAGTTCAGAAATCATTATCTCCATTCTCTCTTTAGCCTCATCGTATTTTATCATTTTATAAAGTGAGCGAACTTTTTCTTTAGCTACATAGGCTTCCAGTAGCTCCGGAAACATTTTAAAATATTTATTCATTTTATTCTTGTCCCGCTTTGTTAAATCTTCTCTATTTTTATTTAACTCTTTTTTAATTGGTATCGCTATTTTTTTCGCTTGTTGCAAAGTAGTCCTAATTTTCTGTAGGTGCATAAGAGCACAAGACACAACATGATAGTGATCAATGACAATTAAGGCATTGGGGAAATTAGCCACTAATAGTCGATAATGCTTATTAGTCATATCCATCGCTACTCCTTTCACTTTAGCCCGTATTTCCGGGCTCAAACGCTTTAGGAAGCGATCTAAGTCAACTTGGTGCTCAGAAGGAAGAATAGTTAATAGCTCTTTTAATTTAACCTCTGTAATTGTGAGTACCATTTCTAGTCCCCGAAAACTTTGGCCGTCTAACCCTAGATGTATTTCATCTAGTTTTGCTAGTAGTTTAATCTTCTCATCCAGTAGTTGAAACGGATCAACATTATTATATAGATTGGTTTTTAATGTTTGATAGCTAACACAATTTACCGAACCAACTTCATTAAAGGAATTCTTAGCTAGATAGCCGAGCGATTGCTTAACAAAATTATTACTAACCCGAGAATATTTTTTAATGTTAGGTAGTTCCTCTGAAAATACTTTTCGACATTTCAAACAAATCAACCTATCTCTTTTTATATTTAAATAAATTAACTTCTCTTGAAAATGACTATGCTTTTTTAACCTATATTTACCCCTAGCATGACAAGATACTTTTAGGCTACCACAACTAGGACACTTATTTTTATAACCCTTCTTTTTTCTTACTTTAACGATTAATTCTTGTTCTTTTGTCTCCTCTACTAACTCTACTTTACACCCTTGTATTTCTAGAAAATTTAAGATATTATTTTTCATAGAAGAATTTTGTTATTTATTGGCTAACATTCACCAATATTTTAACAAAATTCTTCTTTTTTATACACACTTTTCGACATAGAGCCGAGATTATACACCCTTTCCTGCCTAAATCTTATTCTAAAGCCTATCTCAAGATAAAGCCCCCGTCTACTACTAAAGTCTGTCCAGTAATATAATCGGCTTTATCAGAAGCTAAAAATAAAACGGCGTTAGCGATATCTTCAGGTTGGCCGTAACGAGCTAAAGGAATAATCGCTATAGTTTGCTTACGAAGTTCTTCTGTCGCGGTTCGCGGTTGATCTGGCTGGCTAGCTCCCGGAGTATCAATTGCCCCTGGGGCAACATTATTTACATTAATCTTTTTCTCCGCTAACTCAAGCGCTAAGGCTCTAATCATCCCATTCATCCCGCCCTTAGAGGCGCAGTAATGAGTTAAACCAGCAAAGCCAATCAAGCCGGCAATAGAAGAAATATTTACAATTTTTCCGCCCGCTTTCATATTTTTTACCGCCGCTTGAGAACAAAGAAAAATGCTTTTTAAATTAACATCAATAACCTTATCCCAATTTTCCTCGGTCATTTCCATAAAAGGAATGAATGGAAAGATTCCCGCATTATTAACTAAGACATCAAGGCGCCCAAACTTATTTATAGTTTCTGTCACTAAATTTTCTACTTCCGCTTTAAGCGAAACATCACATTTAACCGCCAAAGCTTTTTTACCTAAAGCTTCAATTTCTGAAACAACCGTTAAACATTCCTCATAGTTAATATCACTAACAACAACACTATAACCTTCTTTAGCAAAAGTATGCGCTACTCCTCGGCCAATCCCCTTGCCGGATCCCGTGACGATAACTACTTTCTCTTGTGTGTCCATATATTTATAAATTAATTAATAACATTGATATTATAACAAAGAATAGATTACTAAAAAAGCGAGGGCTATGACAAACTTATTCCAAATGATCTTTAAATTCTTTACTATAAACATTTAAGACGGCAACAGTAATTGCTAAAACAATTGGACCAATAAATATTCCCCAAAAACCAAAAAGGCTAATACCGCCGAGAATAGAAAATAACATAAAAGCCATATTAATTTCCGTCTTCCCTTTGCTAATATAAGCCCGAATTAATTCATCAATATTTACAACTACAAATAAATTCCAAACTGTAACCAGAACTCCTTGCCAAATTTGACCCGTAGCAAAAAAATAAATTATAATTGGTAAATAAAAAAATGTTAAAGCGTATGGAATAATAGATAGAAAAGCCGATATTATAAAAATAAGAAAAAAGGGCCAACCAATCATCGCAAAACTTGATGCGCTTAATAAACCCTGAATTATGGCGCAAACAAATAACGAAAGAAGTGTTGTTCGACTTATATCTTGAAAAGATTTTATAATTTCTAAATTATAATTTTCTGGTAAAGGTGAATAGCGAATAATTTTTTTTCTAATACTTGTCCCATCTACTAAAAAATAAAAAATTGATAATAAAATAATAAGTAAAGAAAAAAAGAAGCCCCAAGTACTTACTACTAAAGTTTGAGCGGCAGTTATTAACCAATTATTAAACCAAATAGATAAATCAGCTAAGGTTTTTTTTAAACCGTCCCCGTTAAGAGCGGGGATGTTTAATTTTTTAAGTAAATCATTTTCTAAAATATCAGCCTCATTTAAAGTTTCATTCAAACTAATAAAGGCGGCCGGAGCTTGCTTGGCGGCGTAAATGATTAATTTAGTAGTAGGAAAAATAATTATAAATAATATAGCGAAGGTAATTATAAGAGCGCTCAATTTTTTTCTATTTTTAAAAACTTTTAGTAAACGTTGATATAAAGGGAAACAAACCGAAGCAATAACTCCACCAATAATTATTTCAAGCAAAAAAGGACGAAAAATTAAAAAGGCAATAACTAAAGAGAGCCCCATTAAACCAAAGAGAAAGTAATGATAAAAATTTTCCCCTTCTTCTTTATTCATAAATTTAATCCAGTAAATATTAATAAATTACAACCGGAGTTCCAACTTCAACCCAGTTATACAAAAATTCTGCCGGCCCAATTCCTAAACGAATGCAACCGTGAGAAACAGCAATACCTAAATGATTTTCTCCCTCTCGATAACCACTTGGCCAAATCGGTAACTCGTGAAAACCAAAACGGCCCGTGCCCATTCCTAACCAATAAGGCATCCATAAACCATAAGAAGACCAGGCTTTTGGATATTTGTTTATAATTTTAAAATTCCCTTTCGGTGTCGGCATCGAAGCTTTTCCAGCGGAAACTGGAAAAGAGCCAATTTGTGTTTCGCCCAAATAATAATAAACGCGCTGACTCGGACCAACATCAACTTTAACATTCTTTAAAGAGTTTTTACTTATCAAAGAAGCGTCGGCAATAAAGCTAATATTTTCATTATTTATTCCCAGCCCTAAGATTGAAATTATTTTTAAAAGATCTTCATAATCACCAACATAGTAAAGAAGATTGTCTTTAGGGCTCAAATACCAAAGCTCACCTTTGCCTTCAACTTGAAGCAAAAATTTACCTGCCAATTTTTTTGTGAAATTAAGGTCAATTGGTAAACGACCGGGACCTAAAGGATCATAATGATTTTTAATTTCTAAAGAATCTGAATGAGAATCACCATCGCTATCTAAGTTAGAATAATTAATCCCGATTGCCTTTTCTAAACGGTCGTCTAAACCATCATTATCGCTATCAATTTTTATTAGGCGACTATCAACCGCCAGAGGAATTTTTTTCAAATCATTATTAGAAATTCCTAAAGAATTCTGACGCGCTACTTCCAAAAAAGAATTTTGGCTTAAAATATGACGCAAACCGTTATGCTTATCAACATACCAAGCCTGACCCTTATTCTCTACTTGAATTAAAAATTGCCCGCGAAGTTCAAACGGCAATGACGAAGCTAAACTTGGGCGCGGAAAAATAAATATTAAAGAAAAAAGACTAAATATTAAAAATGTAAAAATTGTTTTCTTATTTTTTTGCATTTTTTAATTACTTAAATTTTCAGCAATGATTAGTTCCTCCGGACTATTTATACCCATAGCCTCACGTGGCTCAATCGACGAAGTTTGGATTATGTCATTTTGATCAAAAGCAATTTTAACCATATCAGTTAAGTAAAACTCGTGCGCCTTATTGTCATCTTGAACTTTATCTATATTAGAAAAGAACCAATCTTTATTAAAACAAAAACAATTTGGATTTACTTCTAATATTGCTTTTTCCTCACTTGTTGCGTCCTTAAACTCCTTAATTTCTTGAACAGTTTTATCTTTTCCTCGAATAATTCTTCCCCAATGATAAAAAACCGAACGCCAATCTCTGAAGTCAGGTAAAACTACGGTAATCATTGATAAAATACCATGATGTTTGAGGGGAAAATTCTTTATAGTCTCTAACCGATAAAATGGGTGGTCACCGTTTAAAACAAAAATGTCAGAAGCGCGCGAGTCAATATAATCACGAGCACAAGAAACGGCGTGCCCAGTTCCTAGTTGCTCTCCTTGAACAGCATAATCAACTTGATAAGAAGCTAGGGCCTCACCAATAACTTTCTTATTCTCTGGCGAAACAACGACAATCGGTTTTAATTTTGGCTTAGCCGCCATAACAGATTCCATTAAATAATGGATCATTGGCTTCCCTTTTAAAGGGACTAAAACCTTAGGCAATTCCGAACCCATGCGAGTTCCTCTGCCAGCCGCAAGAATTATTATTTGAGTCATAATTAAAAAAATAAAGGAAATTTTATTAAGAATTTCCTTTATATTTTAGCATTTTTTGGCTTTAAGAGCAAATTAATTAAAAAAATATCTATTTAATATCGGCCAAAATTTTAGCTTTAATTTCCTCAACTTTAGCCTTAGCTTCGATTTCTGTTTTTGCTTCAGCATAAATTCTAATAATTGGTTCAGTATTAGATACTCGCAAATGCAACCAGGAATCCTCCCAATCTATTTTTAGTCCATCAATATCAGTAATGTTTTCGTTAGCATAATCTGTTTTTAAACGCTCAATAATTAAATCAATTTTAAGTTCGGGGCTTAAAGCTAATTTATCTTTAACCATAAAATAAGTTGGCAGCTCAGCCCTAAGTTCAGAAACTTTTTTCCCGGATAAAGCTAAAGCACTTAAGAATAAAGCTACACCAACCATGGCGTCGCGACCATAATGAAGCGCTGGATAAATAATGCCACCATTACCCTCGCCGCCAATAACCGCCTTAATGTCTTTCATCTTTTTAACCACATTAACCTCACCGACAGCGGCGGCCTCATAAATAGCTCCGTTCTTAAGACTAATATCACGCAGAGCACGCGAAGAAGAAAGATTAGAAACAGTTGCTTTTTGATATTTCCCTGGATAACTCTTATCAAGTACGGAAAAATTAGCTAAAACATAATCAGCAATCGCTACCAAGGTATATTCTTCACCAAAGACATCACCCTTTTCATCAATGAAAGCTAAGCGGTCAACGTCCGGATCAACAACAATTCCCATGTCAGCCTTTTCTCTTTTAACTAAAGACATAATTTCGCTAAGATTTTCTGCCAAGGGTTCTGGATTATGACTAAAGCGACCATCTAAAGAATCATTTATTATTATTTGCTTCTTAACGCCAAGAATTTCTAAAGTATGAGGAATTGCTTTAGCACCAATTGAATTAATGCCGTCAATAACTATTTTAAAATCACGTTTGGAAATTGTTTCTTTATCAACTAGAGCTAAGCCAGCAATTTGATTAACGTGACTATCTTCTAAATTATTATTTAAAAAGTAGCTACCGAGCTCACCTTCTAAAACATATAAATTAAATTCTTTTTCCGCTAAAGACAAAATTTTCTCACCAGCTTCAGCCGATAAAAACTCGCCCTGAGAATCTAAAAATTTAAGAGCATTCCAACCTTGAGGATTATGAGAAGCGGTGATTACTATAGCACCATCGGCTTTTTCAGAAATAACCGCCATCGCCACCGTTGGTGTTGCCGCCTGATCCAGGTCAATAACATCTATTCCCTGACTTACTAAACTGCCACTAATTAAGTCGGAAATCATTTTCCCTGAAACTCTAGAGTCACGACCAAGTATTATTAACGGTTTAGTTAGATCTTTTTCTTGGCGAATAAAGCTACCGAAAGCTTGAGAAAATTTTATTATCTCTACTGGCGTTAAATTATTTCCCGGCTCTCCACCGACTGTACCGCGGATACCGGAGATTGATTTAATGATAGGCATAATATAATGATACTTATTTATTTTTATGAATAGCTACTTGAACATCATCAATATAGGCGGACGCAAACCCTACCTCACAATAAACAAAATAATACAACCACATCCGGAAATTTTCCTCGCTAAAGCCAAGCGCTAATATTTCGTCCTTCTTTGCTAAAAAATTATTTCTCCAAATATTTAAAGTTTTAGCATAATCCTGGCCAATACTTTCAACCAAGTTTACCATTAAATTATTATTTGTTAATTCTTTTTTTACTTGACCAAGCGATAATAATTCGCCGCCAGGAAAAATATATTTTTTAATAAAACCGGTATTTTTTAGATAGGCAGTGAAATCTTTATCGGGATAAGTAATAAATTGGAGACAAATTTTACCACCCTCTGCTAAAAGACTATTACACTTAGCAATGAAAGCCGGAACATATTTATGGCCAATTGCTTCCATCATTTCTATTGAAACAATCTTGTCATAGATTCCCTCTAGGTCGCGGTAGTCTTTAAATTGCAAATCAATACTAGCTGCCAAACCTTCTTCGGTAATTTTATTTTTAGCATAAGAAAACTGTTCCTGAGAAATAGTAGTTGTAGTAACGTGGCAACCAAAGTTTTTAACCGCATACATTGCAAAACCGCCCCAGCCAGTCCCAATTTCTAATAAACGGTCATCTTTTTTAAGATTAATACTCTCACAAATTTTTCTATACTTATTAAGTTGACCAGTTTCTAAATCCTCAGCTTCATTAAAAACTGCCGAAGAATAGGTCATGGTTTTATCAAGCCAAAGCTGATAAAAATTATTAGAAATGTCATAATGAGCCTGAATATTTTTTTTACTACCCTCAATAGTATTTTTGTTTTTTAGATGGGAAAGATAAAGTAAAAACTTAGCCCACTCAAAAAAAATATGGGAAAACTTTCTCCTTCTAAAACCTGGTAATACTTCTTTATTTTGAATAAACCATTGAAGAAGTTTTTTAATATCATCAGTTTCAAATTCTTTTAAGAAATATGCCTCCCCTAAACCAGTATCACCAAAAAGAATAACTTGCTTGAAAAACTCTTTGTTGATAACTCGAATATTAATACTACTAATCAAGTTGGCCTCCTCTTCGTTTGATATTTTTTCACCAAAAATATAGTTTTTTTCAGCAAAAGATAGATGAAGAAGGCCTTTGAATTTTTTATTTTTTAGAAATTTTAGAAATAAAAACTTAAACATATTTACTTTTTTGTTTTATTAATTATTATTTGTGAAATTTTAGCATCTGTTTCTGCTTTTTTAAAATATTGAATCTTTTTCAAAAACAATTTAAGAGCTTGATAATGAATTAGAACAATAATTCTAAGAGTCATCAGTGGATAACGTAACTGAATCCAGAATAAACGACGATTACTTATTTCAACACGCTCTCCGTCTAAACAGGTCTTTAAGGTCGCAACCCCTTCTCTTAATGAATTAATATACATTTTAAAAGACTCCTTAGGAATATTAAAATTCCACTCCAGGTCATTGTTATGGCTAATAAATGGTGAGATATAATAATTTTTTCTTTGCCTAGAACTAAACATTTCTTTATTCTCATCATCAATTAAAGTGTAATACATTTTTTGATCAAGAAAAGTATTGTTTACCTCGCTAAATAAAACCCGAAAAACACCATTTTTATCATAACAATAATAAAAACTAACAGGATTAAAAACGTAGCCAAAATTTCGTAAATTAGTTAAGATAAAAACTTTCTCAATTTCAAAATCAAATCCAAGTTCTTGCACAAGAATCTGAATTCGCTCTTTGGTATTTTTATTAATGTATTTACTCGCCTCAAAACTAACATGCTCCTGAGCAATTATTTTATAATCACCACTAGTCGCCTTTAAAAATTTAAAATGATCTTTATCATAAAAACTTAGAACATTTTTACGATTATAACCGAAGATGGAAAAATTATTAGCTAAATCAGGCAATTCATCAAGATCCAGGTACATCATGTAGATTGAATACTTGAAGGAATTTTTTTTCGGCTCTAATCGTTGATGCGATAACTGTGAGATGTATATACAAGAATTCATATAATTATTTACTTGTTTTTAAAATGTTTACCACTCCTAAGCCCGATTTTACTCCGTCCTCATGAAAGCCATAACCAAAATAAGCGCCAGCAAAAAATATTTTTGTTTGCTTATTTAACTCAGCTAGTCTCCCTTGAAGAGCAAAATTTTCAACTGTAAAATTTGGGTGTTCGTAATCAATTTTTTTGATAATTTTATCATTAACAATTTCTTCAAAAGGATTAATTGAAACTAAATAATCTAGTTTTGCTAACGGCCTTTGTAATCTATTCATCCAATAAATCGTTGAGCCTTTTTCTCCATCTACATTTATAATCTGATTCCATGAGGCCCAAACGCGCTTAATCGTTGGCATCTGAGTAGAATCCTTGTGTAAAACTGCCTTATTATTATTATAAGCAAATTGCTCAAGTAATTTTTTCTTTTCGGCTGGCATATTTTTGAAAATTTCAAGACTATCGGGCGCATGGGTGGCTAAAATAACGTAATCAAAATTATAATTATTATTTTTAGTTATAAGCTGAGCGCCGTTATCATTTTCATCGACAAAATCAACTGCCTCATTAAGATGTATATCAAAATTTCCCTTTTCTACTATTTTCCTAGTATACGTGTCTGAACCGCCTTTAACTGTAAACCATTGAAATTGGCGACCAGCAGTAAGTAAGCCATGATTATAGAAAAAAGGTAATAGTAATGATATGGGAAAATCATAAATATTGCGATGTGGCACAGACCAAACCGCAGATGACATTGGCGCTAAATAATTATCAATAAAATAGTCGGAAAGATTATACCTTTTACAATAATCTCTAATACTTTCATGACTACCAGCAATCTTATTATAATCTTTAATCGCTACCTTAAAAAATTTATTAATCTCAAATAAGAATTTCCAAAATCTTAAGGAAAATATATTTTTTTTCTGGGCAAACAAATCAAAAAGGCTTCCGCCGGAATACTGTAAGCCATTTTTTTTATTAAAAACTGAAAATGACATATCGGTTTTTTGCATCTCCACTCCTAACTCAGAAAACATTTTAAGCATGTTGGTATAAGTATTAAGATTGAAAACCATAAAACCAGAATCAATCTTAAATTCATTATTCCCTTCTTTTATTAAATGTGTGTGGGTATGACCGCCGAGATAATCATTTTTTTCAAAGATTGATATCTCATAATCATCACGCAAATAATAGGCACAGGTCATGGCCGATATACCAGAACCAACTATGGCCAGCTTTTTTTTCATATACTAATCTTTAATAAAAAAATTTGGTAACATGGCTGGTGTTTTCTTGGCATATTCAATAAATTCCTGATTATTAGTATAACGTTTTTCAGCCAAAGAAACACCGGAAACAAATCGTAAAAGAATAGTTATAGTAATCGGCCCAATTAGACCAAGCCAAAAAAATTCTGAACCATATGTAACAAGAAAAATCCCCCACCATAAAACTGCTTCGCCAAAATAATTCGGGTGACGACTAAAGCGCCAAAGACCGGTCTTCATTATTCTTCCCCGATTTTCTTCTTTGCTTAAAAAAGATTTAAGCTGTCTATCACCAATAGTCTCAAAAACAATACCAAACAACCAAAAGACAATACCTAAAATATTAATTAAGCCAAAGTTGCTAGCTTCAGAACTACTAACTGCTAATATACTGGCGCCAACTGACAAAAGAAAAAAGCCTTGAAGCATGAATACACGATACCAAGAGTTAAAAACCATCGAGCCACGCCAAGTTTCTCGCATTTTCTGATAACGACTATCTTCTTTAGTATGTTTTAAAAACCTTGAGCCAATATGATAGGCTAACCGTAATCCCCAAATTAAAACTAATAAAAAAATAATAATATTTTTAGCTTCGGGGTTCATTAAAACGCCAATTAAAGCTAAAAGAATGAAACCCAAGCCCCAAGCCACGTCAGCCACATCATTTCTATTCTTTATCGCCGCATACACAAACCAAAAATGCATGAAAAATATAATAGCAATAATTTGTATGACAATGATAGACATATCTTTTTAGTTGAAGAGCTTGGTAACAACAAAAAAGACGGAAATTGAGACAATTGAAGATAAAACAATTCCCCAAATAATATCAATAACGGCAATCTCCCAAGGATAACCTTTAAGAACGGCCAAATTAGTTAAATCAAAAGTCATGTAAGTAAAAAAACCAAACATCGCCCCGTACAATAAGGCCTGGGTCCAAGAATTATTGGAAACAGCGGGATAAATAGCAAAAATAATCAAACCGACAAGGAAAATTAGATAAAACAATATTGCCACTGGCCAGTTTGGCGTTGGTCGCATTAAATGGCCCATGTATTTTTGATAAATATCCTTAGATATAACTCCGAGCCAGAGCATATCAATTGCAAAAAAAATCGGCACTGACACTAAATATAGTTTTAAAAAAGTTAATGTGTTCATATGTTTAATATTATAAATTTATATTTATATTATAGCATAATTCTATTTTTTAGTCGAAAAATACAAGTAAATATTTTTAATTTCTTGCTAACAGATTGATGGTGAATATAATTATAAATAAATCGTCCCAAAATTTTATTATTTGGTAGCCAGTGATGCAAGCGATTTGAACTGCGTCCATAAAAAAAGACTGCTAACAGTAAAAAGGGGATTGTTGGTAATAAGGGAACGAAAATTCCGGGGTACTATAAAGCAAGAGTCACATACTACAATTTGAAAGAAATAGTTAGTAAGACTTATGCCTTAGCCAAACGCTGGTACTTGATTGATCTGATTAAAATTTTTAAACTTCTGATTAAATTATTCAACTGGAACTCAAACTTATTATCCAGAATTAATTTAAAGGTGTTTGGTAAATTATTTACCGCGACTAAACAAATAATTTTTGCTTTCTTTGAATCATTAAGCAAACTTATTTAGCAAGTTTATAGCTGGATAAAAGCGCATCCGATGAACAGATATTTAATCCAGGAAGTAATAACCATAACAGCTATCGCTGCGGGCTTGGTTTTGTTTATTATAAAATCAGGAATAATCCAGACATCATCTCACCATTCTAATCCTGAAGGATTGATTATTGTGCTAGTATATATACCATCTTTCATGTCTGTAATGATGTGTTTGATGTTGCTATTTGAAAAAAATATGCAAACTTTCTACGCTGATCGACAATTCTATAGTCGTGACAATGTTTTCGGAGTAATTATCAAAACAGTTAGTAAATGGCTCGCCTTTTACTTTGTGATAGTAAAAATTATCATCCTAGTAGTTTCAATCGTGTTTATTATTATAACACTTAGTATAGTCCTTCTGATAATATCAATGTTACTTGTAGGAATGGTAGGGATAATTACCTATATTGCACGTTTGCTTTATAATCACCGCGAAGCAGCTGCTTTTATAATTACTATGATAATAACTACTATTAGTTATTTTCTGTATCGCAACAGTTTTGCGGAAGAATTAATGATTTGGTTAGTTGCTTTTAGCACTGGCAGTGCCTCATCTTTAATAGTTTGGTTAGCGTTTAATTTAAACAATGGCTGGCTAATTACAAGGCTAACTAAAGCTTATCATTTTCTTTCCAATGACGATGCATATCCTGAAAAAATCGCCACATATCATCTCAGCCGGCTTGGAGTTATGGTCTTCAGACCAGGAAATTGGTTTCTAAAAAATGCTGAAAGAGCACTAGATCGTTCATCCTCTTTCCTGTTAGATACCTCAATGATAAAGTTCAGGTAAAACTTAAAAAGGAAAAATCTAAAAGGTTGCTTTAAAAGTGGCCTTTTTAATTTCCCTAATCAGCCTCAGATTGCTATAATTAAGAGACTTAAAAATCAATAAACATAAATATATGAAAAACTTTCCCCGTATTCTCTTTTTAGATGTTCTAAAGGAAGACGAGCTTTTAGTAAGGAAAAAATTTCCCGAAGCAAAAATAGTTAACCACGCTTTATCAGATGACGAGATAGTAAAAGCTGGGGCTGATACGGAAATACTTTGTATCTCTTATCGTTGTAAATTAGACAAGGAAGCAATCGCCGGCTTAAAAAATTTAAAACTTATTGTTACCAGAAGCGTTGGCTACGATCACATTGATTTAGTCGCTACTAGAGAAAGAAAAATTAGCGTTTGTAATGTTCCCGATTACGGCGCTCATGTAATTTCTGAATTTGTTTTTGCTCTTCTTCTTTCTGGTTTACGGCAAGTTCCCTCAGGAAATGTTCAAGTAGAAAACTCTAAAGCCTTCTCTTCCAAAGGTTTACGCGGCATTGCTCTTAAAGGCAAAACTTTAGGGCTAGTCGGTACTGGAAAAATTGGTGCTAATGTTGCCCGTATCGCTAGTTTAGGATTTTTAATGAATGTCATTGCTTATGACCCTAAACCAGATCAAGAGCTAGCCCGGGCCAATCATTTTCGTTATACTCGACTAGAAACAATTTGGAAAAATTCCGATATCATTTCCCTACACTGCCCCCTTCTACCAACAACTAAACACATAGTTAACGCTAAAAGTATTTCTCTGATGAAAAAAGGAGTAGTTATCATTAATACTTCTCGGGGCGGAATAATTGATGCTAAAGCTCTTGTTAAAGCAATTAAGAATAAAAAAGTTAGTCATGCTTTTTTAGATGTTTTAGAACATGAAAACGACTTGACTCAAGAACGAGAACTTATTAATTTGCCACAAGTAATTGTGACACCGCATATTGCTTTTTTCGCTGATGATTCAATGGGTAAAATGTATGAATCAGCTATCACTTCCATCAAGGCTTTTTTAAACAAAAAACCACCGCTTGGTTTAATTTCTGGTGTTTAAAGGGAGCAAGTATAATTGACATTAATAAAAACACAAACTAAAATGATTAGAAAATTAAAAAAGATTTTTATAAAGTAAAAGCTATTCTTTTTAAAGGGATAGCTTTTTTAAATAAAAAATCCCGACTGACCAGACGGGATTTAATTTCTCCAAAGAAGATTATCTTTCCGATAAATTGGCAAGCATAATCTTAAAATAATCTGAAATAAGTTTCATTTCTTCCTTACAACCAAAATCGGAGTATTCTTTGGCGAAATTCTCCGAGAATTCGTTTATTTCCTTCATCACTTGAGGAATAAACTGCTGCGGAATAGTTGTAATACACAACAACTCTTCTAAAGGTCGAAGTTCTATGCGAAAACGAATAATAAAAACATCGCTCATTCTTCCTTTCTTGTCACTAAAAGTCTTCAATAACCTGTTTTTTAAACTTTGAAGATTTACAATAAAACTTTCATGGAATGCTTTAGTTTCCATTTTTACATATTTTTAGTTAAACAATTATTTTAATTTTAAAGGACAACAGAAAAATATAGTATTATTGCTATATTTTTGTCAAAGCTTGTTTATATAACCGTATATTCTCTCGAAGTATTTAAAGACTCAACGACGTCTTGGACATATTCTGAGGTACCATCCTCATTAAAGATGGAGCGTCCCTGCAAAAAATCAATTCTAACCTCGGCTCTAAGTGAACCTTTTTGTTCAATAAAGGTACTGGTGAAGGCGCAGCCTTTATTATCTAACATTTCTTTGTATTTAACACCGTTAAGATAGAAGGTCCAGTGACAAACTTTTGAAGCTCCTGGTCCGGGATTATAGCCTTGGATATCTAACTTCCACATTCTCGCCTGCCCCTTATAGAACTCTGTTCCTTCTGGGCTAACGAGAGCAATTTTAACACCATTAGCGCCAATGATTGGATTAATTTCTTCCGCCTGATTAAGTTCCTCGGTCTGATTAAGTTCCTCAGCCCCATCTTCTTCCTCCTCGGCAATTATAGACAGTGGGTCAATTAATTCTTCCTCTTCTTCCTCTGATTCATTAGTCTCGGATTGATTAGCCTCGGATTGATTAGCCTCGGATTTATCATCTTCGGCCTCAATCTCTTTTTGTTCACTACTTGCCTCAGCGATTCTTGCCTGCGCTTGCTTTACTTCCTCTATTCGCTCTTTCACTTCCTCCATTACTTCAAAAGTGTTTTTATCAGTTCGCTTTAATCCTAAACCAGCTAACCACTCATCAACTTCTTCCTCGCTCATCGCGGCCCCCTTCGCCGTTTCGTTTGTTTTCCCGCCATTAGAAGTTGGCAGAGCAATGCCCACAACTTTACCGTCTTGAGCGGCGGAATTGAATTGATCAAGAGCAAGCATGGCCGCATTAAATTTATCAAATCCAGTACCAATATTTTGAGGGATGGTAGTAATTGATAAAATTGCAGCCGCCGGTTCAGTCACAACGCGAACGTCAGCAACAAATTCAGAAACCTTATTATTATTACCTAAGGCAATCGTCGCCGCGTCCTGAGTAACCTCTAAAGTCAAGTCCGCCCCAGCAACAGCGACGGCAACTTGAGTCGCAGTTCCGACAGCGGCTAAGCCAGCCGTGCCTCCAGTAATAATAACACCCCCGACAAAACCGGCTACTTTACAGGTATCTTTGACAGCGACGGCACTACTTTCCAATTTTTGAAAAGTATCTCCCGCCTCGTTCCAAGCATCGGCTTGCGTCTGATTTTGTGCTTGTTGCAAAATTAGGGCGGCACGTTTAGCATCAACGCCTAAGTGACTAGCTAAAGTTTTAATTTTCTTCCCTGCCGGCGCTTTATCAAAAATATCATTAATTTCTTGAGTTGAAATAGCTTGGGCTTTATTAAATGGTGAATAGGAATTATTTAATAAAGTAATTTTTTTATTATTTGCATATTTATCAGCCATCTCTTCAAACTCTCCCGCCTCAATTTCTAAATCTGCCCATTCAGTAATAATCGCATCTAAATCGGCTTGCCATTCTCCATAGTCATTATAGCTTGAAGCTTGGGTTAGAATCTCATCAGTCCTTAAACGTAAGTCTAGGTACTTGACGGAGATATCCATTGTTTCTTGAAAGAGCGGTTGTCCTTCGCTAATTGCCTTGGCTCTACTTTTTTCATTTTTCGCAGTTGAACTACAAGCGGTCAGTGAAACGGCTAGTAACATTAAAAAAAATGCTAAATAAATTTTTTTCATAAAATTTAAATAAAACAATATAGCTATTGTTATAGCTATATTTTAGCAAATTCTGGTTATTTGAAGAAGGGGTTTTTAAAAAAGTAAAAAACAATGATTTTCAACGTTGTTTTAATATTTTTAATTTTTTAAAGCAATCTCCATGGCTTGAGCAGAAACGTTAAAAATGTTAGCCATTTTTCCAGCTATATAGCTAAGTAAATCAACATCAGTATTTTCAAATTTCATGCCAATTAATTTTTTTCTAGCTTCTGCTAACAATTTATCTCGATACTGTTTCATTATTTCGCAAGGGATTAATAAGTACCCAGCAAATTTATTAGCCTGAGATTCTAAAAAATTATATTGATCATTGGGAACTTCTTTGTAAAATTTCTGATAATCTTCAAATGATTTAATTTCTAATGACTCAAATAATTCTTTATGAAGAAATAAGTGTCCTAATTCATGAGCTAAGGAAAATCTTATTCTGCAATAATATCTATCATCATTATAATTAGCATTATCCACATAAACATTATTCCAATCGGAACTGATAAAAGAATCAAAACTAAGTTGAGTATTTAAACCAGGAGACGGGATAATCGAAATTTTTAATTTAAACTCTAAAATATACTCAACATCAACTGGAATTTTATCACCCCAAAATTTAAGCCTTACCATATCCGCCGCTTCCAGAATCTGTTGATTGGATAGAGGCTTAATTTTAATTCTGGAGTAATCCATGTTTAAGCATTTTTGATTAAATTAATTAAACGATCAATTTCTTCTTTGCTTGGTTTTTTATTGCGTACAGTTCTAAAAAAAGCAGGCATAAGTTCAAGCATTTCAGTTTTATTTAAAATATCATCAGGAATAATGCCTTGAGCAATTCGGGCGTCATCCATAAATTCCTGTACTTTTTCAGATTTAACTTTAAGTATTTTAGCCCAAAGTTTTAAAGTTTTATCATCTGAGGGCGGAGAAATTAAAGCTCTTTCTATTTTACTCCAATTACTCGGGTCATAGGAGACTAACTTACAAATTTCTCGAATACTTAAATTGTTTTGGGTTCTTAGCTTATTAAGCAAAGAACCAAATTTTTTTAAGTTCTTGGGCATAAGATTTTTTATTTTAATTTTTTAACTTTTTTACTGTGGTATTATTATACCACATATAAAATAAAAGTCAAGGGGCTGTATCGGTTTATTGACTTTTAGGAAAACCTTGCTATAATATAATTACATTTCGCTTCCAGTTATCTTGATAATTGGTAGCTCCGCATCTCGCATCACGTTGGGATGCTTTTTTATAATAACTGAAAACTAACTTCTATTGACCCGTCTTAAAAATTAGTATATAATGTAAATGCAAAAACTTGATATCCGAACTGTCACCGGATGGTGGCGTGGCTGGGACAACCAGCATAGGAATCATAGTTGGAAAAGTCTCCTTTAGGGAGTCTTTTTTTATTTAAATAGCCACTTATCCTCAATTTTTTTCTTTATAATTTCTAAATAATCATTTCTGTCTTTTTTGTTTTTGTTTTGAGATCTATTAATACTACCAGCCACCATATCTGCCAATTGAATAAGAGGGTCACTTTTAGAATCAACCATCTTACAATTCTTAATAACACCTCTCTGCCCGTAATTCAATTCTTGTCTTAAGTAGCCAAAAAAGTTTCTTCTAAAAATTTTATTACCACTTCCATCTATTCTTATTTTAGCGTTAAATATTTTATTTCCATTATTTTTTAAAACCTCTTTAATAAAATAAGCATAAAAAGAATCTTTACTGCTTCGTAACTCCGGGCTATAAATTAAACTCTTATCTACAATCAAGCATCTTATTTTAAAATCAAATTTTTTAATTGTCTCTAAAAATTTTATTTTATAATCCCTACAACTTTTAAAAAATTTAAATTCCTCAAGATCGCCAAGCTTTAAATCTCTTTTTAATTCTTTAATAGCTACCGTAGTTTTTTCTGCCTCTAAAGTGTCATTAAAATAAACCATCGCTATTACAAAATGGGTTGAAGATCCTTTTTCTATTTTAAATCCTGGGTCACCAGAATCATCAATAAATACTAACATTAAAATATATTTATAACATCATATCCCTTATTGAAAATTATTTTCCCATTATAAACCATCAACCCTGAAAGAAAGTTAAATTTTAGATAAAGAAATTGTGAAGATGGAAATAAAAAAGGATTGCCGTGCTTAGCAATCCTTCAAAGAAAATCAAACTATTATCACCTAATACTATAAAACCCTCCTGACCGATTCTTTTTACTGTTTCTGTATAGAGACTATTTAACTTTAATGCCCTTAACGATATCCTCTAAATAAACTTCATGCTTATCACGAATTTCATTAACTTTATTCTTGAATTTATTTTGATAGAAATCTTTTTTTTCAAAAACCTCTATCGCTCTTTCTAATAGAGCCCCAGCTTTTAAATCTTCTAACTCAACCAAAAGCTCGGGTGATTTAATAAACTTAGCAAAACTTCTGTTTCTTAAATCATAAGCTAAATTTATTTCTGGGGTTAAGGCGCCAAACGCCATCACGCAAGAGTGGAGCATCATCCCTAATACTAAATCTAATTTAGAATAAAGATATTTCTGCTGATAAGGGTTAAGATCAACAACTTTAAAAATAGGAAAGTCAAATTCTTTAATAATTTCATCTTCCCCCGGATGATGTTTTAAATAATAAATTCTTGCCTGATATTTTTTAATAAAATAATCAGCCACATTTTTATAAGCCTCTAAAATTTCTTTTTTATACTGACCAAAACCAAGCCAACCAGAATAATTTAAATTAAAACCTATTTTTATAACATCAGCCTCTAAATCAAAGTCCTTAGCTTTAGCGGAACTTATCTTTTTTTCCTGTAATAGGGTCGCGGGGTCGCCAATTAACCTAATTTTATCAAAATCAGCTCCATTTTTAATTAAAAACTTTCTAGTATAATCATCCCTAAGAGCGACTAATTTAGCTTTAGCTATTAGATAAAGCAAAGATTCTAGCTGACCCTCTTTTAAATTTTTAGCGCCAACCTCTTTAATATAGCCCGTGCCAAAAATAAAAATCGGCTTGTTAATTTTAGAAATCACTTCTTTAGAAAAGGGTAGAAAATAATGATAAAAAATACCACCGCCACCAATAACAACAAGATCACAAGAATTCAATTTATTAATATCTGAAAAACTTCCCTGTTTTAAAAACTCTATTGGAAAATCAAGAATTTCTGGTTTATGAAATTTTTTCTTAAGCAAATCTTGAACCGCTATTACTATCGCCAAATCACCTTTATTTTTTTTATCCCAAACATGGATATGAGCAATTTTTATTTTTTTCATCAAAATAATAATTTAATTTTATTAAGCTAAGCTAAATTATACTAGAACTATTAAGATTCTTCAACAAAAACTAGAACTTACAAAAACCCCGCCTGCTTTCTCTTTTTATTACCAATATCGTTCCTTGCGTATTCCGAAAGACTAAGAAGCTCTTTGTCGTAGCTAAAAATTTCTGGGTCTAATTTATAGGCCATCTCATTTATCCCTAACAAATAAAGCCCTTCAAGACTAGTTAAACGCGATAAAGCGACATAACCCATCCCATAAGCAAAGGAGCGACTTAAATCAATCTCCGCCGCCTCAAGTGTCATCCCCTGGCTCTTGTGGACGGTAATTGCCCAAGCTAAACGAAGCGGAATCTGGTTTATCTTGGCTAAAACTATATCCTCATCATCAATCGTCCAACTATCTGGAAAAACGCTAATCTCTTCCCCACTTCTTAAACGAACAACGGGATAATTATTTTCATCAAAATCAACAACCTCCCCGCTCGTGCCGTTAACATAAAT
>Ga0100380_10000993_pt1 | contig 31015 bp, 29 predicted proteins | sample CryGeymeta201504_FD_80417 | JGI IMG/M metagenome (GOLD analysis project Ga0100380, IMG submission 80417) | Groundwater microbial communities from Crystal Geyser aquifers in Utah, USA - Crystal Geyser metaG 2015-04 | ecosystem: Environmental > Aquatic > Deep subsurface > Groundwater | place... | reverse complement strand
TTATTAGGATCCGGAACTATTAGTGGGCAAACACCAGACTCTTATGGAAGCATGATTGAATTGTGCTGGAAAGGTGAAAAACCAATTCAGCTTTCGGATGGAACTTCCCGCTCATTTTTGAATGATGGAGATACTATACGCATGAGCGCTTGGTGTGAACACGCTGGCTATAAAATAGGATTTGGCGACGTTGTAGGTGAAATTATCCCTTAAAAAAATGAGACCCGCAACGCAATTTAGTTTTTTATAATTTTTAAATTATCCCCAAAAAACTAAACTCGTTGCGGTATCTCGTAACTGCCTAATAAAACTTAAGCAGCGTTCAATTGATGAATAGTTATTAACTCTTTGTCGTGTGTGTTAGGTTTATCTTAAGACGTTCTCTTTTCTAACTAGTTGCACTTCAAGGTTTTTCTGTGATATACCACAGTTGAGTATGTGTAAAACAAACTTTTAATGATTCACATAAAAAAAAGCCTTTATGGAAATCCCATAAAGGCTTTTTTATAATTACTCTCAAAATTATCTATTTCAATAGATAATATAATATGCTTTGAGTTGCTTATAAACGGTCGATATTATTACATCTATCATAACAATAGTAGGAATTGCAAATAACATTCCTGTAAACCCAAAAAGAATTGACCCACCAGATACACCAATTATAACTACAAGAGGATGTAAATTGACGGCTTTTCCTAAGATTACTGGACCGAAATACGCATTATCTAATAATTGAACGGTAATTACAACTATTACAACTCCAAGAATTGCGCTTTCACTACTTAAAAATGGCAATAAGGGATCAATGTTTTCTACAATCATAGCGTAGCTAATCCCTACAATTAAACCAATTACTGGACCCAAAAACGGAATTGCATTAGCCACACCAGCGACCATTCCGATCAAGACAGCTGCTTGCAGTTCAAATCCTACTAACATCAAACCTACAATAAAGCAAATACCTACCAAAGTTGATTCTGTTAATGTTCCTCTCAAATAAGAACCAATTGCATTATCGGCATTATCCATGGTTGTAAGAGACATTTCAAAATATCTATTTGGAATTAGATTTAAGAGAGAGTGCTTAATCTCTCCATCATCAAACAGAATAAAAATGAAAACAAATGGAGTTAAAATCCAGTTTGAAATGGCAGAGAGCAATGCTGCAATTCTACTACTTCCAGGAGCTGCAGCAAAAGGGTTAAAAGATTTCTTTTCTGTGCCTTCTTTTTCTTCAACAACATCTGTTGATAAATAACCTAAGTTCTTTAATTCTTCAAAACGCTTTACAGTAGACGGTTTTATAGGATATTGATTTTCCTCAGTAAACTGACTCATTTGGTAAAGTTTCTTTCCTTCATCTTCACTTAAAGAAATAAAGCTAACTATTGAGTTTAGAATTGGCGTCAATTCTGGACCAAAAACGGCTAACAACATTTCCTTACTTGGCGAAGAAGTGTCTTCGTTCATAAAGTCCTGAAAATTCGAATAAAGTTTATACTGAATATTGACTCTAAGTTCCAATTGCTCTTTATCATCTGGCAACATAGAGATTACTTGTCTACCCAAAATAAACACAACAAAAATGAAGCCTCCAAAAAGCATTAAAATTCCCAACCATTTTGGTATCCGATGCTTCATGAGCCATTTTAAACCAGGCATTGCTATATAAGCCGAAATCAAACCAATAATAATTGGAAGAATTAAGGCATTAAGAGTCCAAAGTAACACTGTGATTATTGAAACAATAAAAAAAGTAAGAGCTCCGTAAAATATTCTCGACCGCTTAAGACGCTCAGGATTCGTTTTGCTGATTGCCATACTCATCTTCCAGATTTATAAGTAATTCATTTGTTGCTTTAAGTCGTAAACCGATTACTGTAGCTAATCTTCTCATCACTTTATTTCCTAAATCAGGATTGCTTTCAAAAAGCTTCTCTAAGTCTGACCTAAAGATGGCAACTGCAACTGTATTTTTTATAACATAAGCTGAAGCAGATCTAGCGGAGGAGTCAAGAAGAGCCAATTCACCAACAAAATCTCCACTTCCGATATTTGCTAATACTAATTCTTCACCCGATTTACTAGAACGTGTAATTTGAACTGTTCCTTCTTTAATAATGAACATCGCTGCCCCAGGTTGCCCTGTTTCAAACATATATTCCCCTGCTTCATACTTTCTTTCGTACAAAATTTTAGAAACTACATTAAGCTCCCTTTTTCTTAAATCTTGAAAAATGGGAATTTTTTTAAGAATATCAATTTCAGATTCTTGTTTTGAAAAGTTAAGTGCGCTAAAAATATTACCCCACAAAGGAGCAATTTTATTTGCTATTTGTTTAGCCATACTTGGAAATCAACGGTTCAGAATTTACATACCTTCTGTTTAATATAGGAATAGTGAATCAGATTTAAACAGTATTCTGTTTCAAAAGATATAATTAGTTATTTATTCGTGAATTTATTTAAGTGTTCACGCATCTCTTGTATCATTATTCCCAAATTATTCCTTAACTCAAAAATTCTTGTATTTATGGGAAGGTATTCTCTATCGTTCATTAAACCCTCAACTTTTAATACTCTTAATAAATCGATAGCTATATTAACATGAGATAAAGCTTTTTTAAAATAGGTAATTACGGCACCCAGAACAGTTGGCTCTTCATGATCAAACGCTAATCCAGCAGCATATTTAGTTGTGCCTTGCAATAGTTCATGCATAAAATTTAAATATGATAATGATGTTTGACTCTCTGGGAAAATTCTCGTTCTATGTAAGAAATACAAGCTTATCTCATGTATTTCATCATAATGCAAATAACAATAGAATGGATCCTCTAATTCAGCATAAGGATCAGCTTGAAACTCAGGCAATACAGCTTTCCATTCATCGCCTTCTTCTAATTCATTATCATCTAAATCAGTTAAATCGTCATCTAAGTCGTCAATTGATTCGTAATCATCAAAGGTAAACTCTTCTGCAGGATCAAATATATAGGGGAAAACTGTGTCAACTTCTGGAAAAGGTGAATCTAATTCAGACTCAGTTTCATCATTAATTCCCAAAAATGGATTGTCAATATTTAAAAAAATATCATCATCAATGTCATCATCTTCTTCGTCTTCATCTGGATCTTCTGGAAAATAGGCTTCTTCATAAGTTAATTCATCATCCAAAAAACTTTCAAGAGCTTCTTCAACATCATCATATTCTTTTAGAAAACGCATCCAAACTGGTTCATTGTCACCCCAAGAATTATTTACAAAGCTCTTTCTTTTCACACTTCCAAGCTCGAGACTTTTCAAGTGTTCTTCCCAACGATGTTCATCCCATACTGAATCAGGAAAAGAATCCATTTATTATTAATTCTAAATTCGTTTGTAAGTTTTTCTCAGATAAAAAAGGCTGAATCGTTATAAATTGATATCAGCCTTTTATGTAATTTCATCTTTATTTTAAAGAGATTCAAGAACTCCGACAATTATTTTTGTCATTTTGGGTTGGGCGATATCTGCAGCAGCTAATATATCAGCCATTTGAACTGGTTCTAGAGCATCAGGAAAACATTCATCCGTAATTACACTAAATCCTAATACATTCATTCCCATGTGAACGGCAGCTATTGTCTCTGGAACAGTACTCATTCCAACTACATCTGCTCCTAGGTTTCTAAGAAATCTGTATTCTGCTTTTGTCTCTAAATTTGGACCAGAAACAGCGACATACACACCATGTTGCATACGAATACCATTTTCTAAAGCCACTTTCTCAGCTCTATCCATTAATTCATAAGAATAGGGTTGACTCATATCTGGAAACCTAGGGCCAAGTAAATCATCATTTGGTCCCATAAGTGGATTATCGCCAATTAGATTTATGTGGTCGCTTATACACATCACATCACCTTTTTTAAATAATGGATTCATGCCACCAGCAGCATTCGATACAATAAGCGTTTTAGCACCATTTGCCTGTAAAACACGAACAGGAAATACAATTTGCTGCATGGTATAACCTTCATAAAAATGAAAACGACCTTGCATAGCAACTACTTGCTTGCCACCTAATTCGCCAAATAATAATCTTCCCGCATGACTTTCCACTGTTGAAACAGGAAAATGAGGAATATCTTTATAGGATATGGAGTCCGTCACTTTAATTTTTTTTACCAAATCACCAAGTCCAGTTCCTAGAATAACCAAATATTCAGGGCGCATTTCTGTTTTAGACTGAATAAACGCGACAGCTTCATCACGTTTAGCACGAAATTGTTCTACAGTATCAAATGTTCTCATAATTTTTCGAATTTATTTTAACGTTCTTTTCGTTTAATCAAGCTGATCAATTATTGAATCAACATCATTTAAGCCTGGAACCGATGCATTATCGTCTTTTCCAAGTTTAGATTTGATGGATTCTTTCTCAGCAGTTCTTTTTTGAATATTTTCGGTTTGTTGAGCATCATAGTCATCTCTAGGTAGAGAATATAAATTACTATCATCTCTTGAAAAGGTATTTAGCGACTCATTTGCCATATCTAAATAAGATTTAATTCCTCGAATAATTTCATCTCTGCGATCAATTAATCGAATAACACTCTGCCTAATTTGCTGTCTTTCTTGTCTTGCATCACGTAAAACGCGTTCTGCTTCCATCTCAGCTTTTTCAAATATTCTGCGCCCTTCTTTTTTAGAATTATCTATGCGCTGAGTCGCTGTATCTTTTGCAGTTTGTAATGTTTCATGTAAAGCTGATTCAACACGCTCATAATGCTGTAGTTTTTCTTGTAACCGTTGAATCTGATTTTCCATTTCTCTGTTTTTGCCTACTAAATGCTCCCATTCAGTAGCCATAACTCCTAGAAATGCATTTACTTCACCAACATCAAATCCTCTTATAGAACGTTCAAATTTTTGTTGTTTAATCTCGAGTGCAGTTAATTTCATCAGATTCCTGTTATTATAAAAATGTGTTCTCTAGTGATTTAATTTGCCCAAAATATACTGATTCCACTCTAAGCATTTGTTACTTTTTCTGGTCAAGCATGTTTTTGAGTCTAGGTGATGGCACTATATCATCAACTTGAATTTCTACTGAATCTAATAAAGGTTTTATATTTTCAGAAGGCTTTTCAGATTGCACCTTTTTAACACTTTGATTTCTAATTGCAGCAATTTCTGATCTTACTTCTTGTTTAAATGAGATATAATCATCATAAAACTTCTTATCTAACTCAGGTAATGAATTGGCATTATCAAGTTTTTTGTTAACTATTTTATAAACAGAACTAATAAAAGTGGTTGCTATTCCACCAAAAATACTTAAGGCAACTATCGCCACAATCATTTCTTGGCCTGACATTATTCTACCTTTTACTAATTTAGGTTGAGGGTTTTGAAAGCTGTAAATTTACAAAAATTATTAATTTATTGTTCTTATTTCCTCTATCACACTGCTCCAAAGCCTTACCTTTAACACCAATATGTTTTTTTATGAATTTATCTATTCAAAAAATATCTCTTCCATTTCTTCTTTTATTAGTACTTGCATCTTGTTCATCAAGTAGAATGTTTAATGAAATTCAAACTGGAGTTGCTAGTTGGTATGGACCAGGTTTCCATGGTAAAAAAACAGCCAATGGAGAAAAATTTAATAAAAATAAATTTACTGCAGCCCATAAAACGTTGCCATTTAATACACTTGTAAAAGTTATAAATACTGAAAATGGAAAATCCGTAACAGTACGAATTAACGATAGAGGCCCTTATGCAAAAGATAGAATTATCGACCTTTCTGAGGCTGCCGGAAAAAAAATTGGAATAACAAAAACGGGAACAGCTTTTGTAAAAATACTTTTAGTTAAAGGAGATCTTGAAAACTCAACAAATAAAATTTCCACTGGTGAACAATTTAGTGTTCAACTAGCATCCTTCTCTGATGCTAACAGTGCTGAAGAAAATGCCAAATCAATACCAAAAGCCTTTGTTTTGAAAGGAAAAGCAAATGGTAAGAATGTATTCCGTGTTTATTCAGGTAAATTTAAAACATCCAATGAAGCAAAAAAATGGCAAAGAGCATTAAAAGAAAAGGGGTTTAATGGATTTGTTAAGCAACTCTAAGATGAACCAAGGTATTTTAAAACCGCTTCTGTTCTGGACCTAACATGCAATTTACCGTAAATAACGTGAACATGTCTTCTTACCGTCTCAACACTTATAAACATCTTTTCTGCTATTTCTTTATTCCGATATCCCTTTGATAAAAACTGTAACACTTCATCTTCTCTAGGAGTTAGTTCTGCCATAGGGTCGGGCTTTAATACTGGCGTATGAAACGATTGAACAACTTTTCTTGCTATTGCGCTGCTCATTGGTGCACCACCACTTAAACAATCATGCATAGCTTCAATCAGCTCCTTTGATGAGGTTCTTTTAAGCAAATAGCCCGATGCGCCAGCTCTTAACGCATTAAAAACAACCTCCGCGTCTTCATAGACTGTCAGTATTAAAATTTGAATACTCGGAAAATGCTCTTTAACAAAAACAGTACAATCAACTCCAGACCTATTCGGTAAATTAATGTCCATTAGAATAATATCAGGGATGTTGTCGCCTATATCTTGCATTGCTAGTTCTGCATTTGCATACGTTTTAACAAGTGCAAAATCTTGACTCGATTCTATCAACAAAGACAAACTGTCACGTATACCGACATTATCTTCTACTATGGATACTTTTATTTTTTTACTCATTTCTAAAATTCAATGATTTGAAAGAATAAAACAATAACCCTTTTGATTCATTTTGTCGTAATTTTATCATTTATGACCCTACATTGACAAGACCTTTGTTTAAATAAATTAATGATTACAGTTTTCTATCTCATTGATTTATATATTAATAATTAAACATTTTTTGTGTTAATCAAAATTAGCATCTCTCCATTTTCAAGGTATGCGTCATTTTACTTATATAGGTCTATTTTTTTTCATTTTCACAGGCCTTACTAGTACTTATTCATTTGCGGCCCAAGATTCCCCTGAGGTAATTGAGCTAAAAGAACGCTTATCACAAATTAGTTTAGATTCAGAAGAAGCAAGCATTATTTCAGGAGAATTAGCTTGGCGTTTGAGAGGTTTAAATCTACCTGAAGCATTAAAATATGGAATTCAAGCCACGGAAATAGCTCAAAAGCTTAAAAATGACAAACTAACTCAAAAACATTTGTCTTATGTTGGTGTTATTTACAGAAACTTTGGAGACTATGCTTCTTCTCTAAACTATTATCTCCAAGCCTATGCTATTGCTGAAAGAACTGAAGACAAAGAACAACTTGCATTTGCATTTAATAATATTGGTGAGATTTATAGCATTCAAAAAAATTATGAAAATGCAGAGGAATATATTCGGAAAGCAATTCGACTTTTCACTGAGTTAAATCACCATGTGGGAATGGGTTATTCTTGGTTGCGATTAGGTGAAATGTATTTTGATATGAGTAATTATAGAGAGTCAGAAAACGCTCTTCTTAAGTCTTATGAAATACGTAAAAATGATAATAATTATGCCGGTTTATCAAGTACTCTTGAACGATTAGCAAGACTCTATTTAGCCGAAGACAAACTAGATTCTGCCCTATCATTTGCTCAACGTTCAATAGATATAAAAAAGGAACACGATCCTTATGCCAGTACTGTTGCTGTTAAAACAACTATGGCCGAAATCTATTTAAAGAAAAACAATTTTGATAAAGCCTTAGAAGTAGCTCATGAAGCTTTTGAAAAAGCAAAATTTTCCGCTGCTGATAAACGAATTGCGGCCGCAGCTGGGGTTATTGCAGACATTTATGCACAGAAAAAAGATTTTACTCAAGCTTATTTCTATAGAAAAAAACAAATCGATGTAATAAATGAATTAAATACAACTCAAGCAGATCAAATTATTGATTGGGTAAATTCAACTTTGCAATACGAAAAGCAAAAGATTGAACTCAAACAAATTGAAGAAAGACAAAATTTGATTCGATATGTCGGTGCAGTTTTATTTATCGGCCTTATAATTCTTACCCTTCTTCTAGTTTCGAATCTTAGAAGCAGAAAAAAATTAGCTCAAACTAATGAATTGCTTGAAGAAAAGAATAAAGCAATTTCTATTTCAAATAAAAACTTAAATCAGACAAAATTAGTTTTAGAGCAAACTAGCATTTTAACAAGAGTTGGAGGCTGGGAGATTGATATAGTTAATAATTCAATTGAATGGTCATCAATGATTGAAAAAATTCTCGAAGTTGATGAAAACTTTAAACCTGAACTGAACTCAATTAATGGTTTTTATCACCCTGAGGATAGTGAAAAATTAAATATAGCAATAGAAAAAGCTATTAAATTTGGTCAACCTTGGGCCTATGAAGTTAGAATTATAACTGCGAATAAAAATACGATTTGGGTTAAATCAATTGGAAACGCAGAATTTGATAGTGGGGCTTGTGTTCGACTATTTGGTTCTATTCAAGATATCAATGAGATGAAAAATGATAAACTTGAATTAGACAAAGCAAAAAAAATTGCAGAAGAAGCAAGTAAAGCTAAATCTGATTTTTTGGCCAATATGAGTCATGAAATTCGAACTCCATTAAATGGAGTAATTGGATTTACCGACATTTTGATGAAAACTCCATTGTCTGATGAGCAGCAGAAATACATGCAAACTGTTTATCAATCAGCTCACAGCTTAATGGAAATTATAAACGAAATTCTAGATTTCTCAAAAATCGAAGCTGGTAAACTCGAACTTGAAATTAAAAGTACACACATTAATGAACTTTTATCACAAATAAACGAGATTACAAAATATCAATCAGAGCAAAAAACCATCCCAATTAAATTTAATTTAGATAAATCTGTACCAAATAAAATCTTTCTTGACCCTGTTCGTATTCGTCAAATTCTTGTAAACCTAATTAGTAATGCTCTCAAGTTTACTTCAAAAGGAGAAGTAATTATTTCAATTACATGCCTAGAAATGATTGACTCGACAACTGGTATGTATCGATTTGCAGTAAAAGACTCCGGTGTTGGAATTGCTCATGAAAATATTAAAAAGATTTTTGAAGCTTTTAGCCAAGAAGACACTTCGACTACACGTAAATTTGGAGGTACAGGCCTAGGTCTAACAATTGCGAATAAACTTCTTGGTTTAATGGACTCTCATATGAAAGTTGAGAGCAAAATAGACAGTGGCAGTTTATTTTATTTCGATGTCTTATTACAATCTGATTCAACTGAAGAGACTAGTTTAAGCACCTCCGTTTCTGAGTCAACTATTACTAATGGTGAAATTATATTCTCAAATGAGTTAACCATTTTAGTTGCAGAAGACAATCCAATCAATATGCTTTTAGCTCGAACTATTTTGAATAAAATCAATAAAAAATTCAAAATAATAGAAGCAGAAAATGGAATGCAAGCTGTAGATATGTTCCAAAAGACTAATCCCGACATCATTTTTATGGACATTCAAATGCCATTACTAAGTGGAATTGAAGCAACTAAATCTATCCGATCTTTTAAAAATGGTAAATTAGTACCAATCATCGCATTAACAGCAGGTATCGTAAAAGGAGAACGAGAACAGTGCCTTGCTAATGGAATGTCAGATTATATTACTAAACCAGTTATTTTAAATAAAATTAAAACTATTCTATTTGAGTGGACTGTTTCAGATTTCACAACTTTTAGCTCCTCAAACGAAGCTTCCGAACTACTCAAAAACAATGAAATAGTATTCGATAATGAAGCATTTCTATCGAATTTAGACAATAATAAATTGGTTTATTATCAAATTTTAGAGCAATCTGTTAAACATTTTATTAAAGATTTAGATGCACTCAAAGAAATGCAAGGGAAGCAAAATTATACAGATTTAAAAATGCTTTCACATAGAATTCAAGGAAGTGCTGAATCTTTATTTTTTAATCGTTTAGCTAAACTGACAAAAGAAATACAATTAGCTGATATTTCTGATGACAAATTAGCCGAACAACTTTCACAAACTTTAATTATTGAAATTATAGAGTTAACTAAAAGATTAACGCAAATACTAAATAATCAAACTGTTTAGTTTAAAAAGTAAATTGCTAAACTATAAGGCTAACTACTTTGGGATGTAGAAAATAAATTAAGATTCCTGACCCTGCCTCTAATTCTAACCATGAATCTATTTCAACCTCAATTTTTAATAAAGAAGCTGTGGGAATTCTTATGCTTCCACTATCGCTGTTAAGTAAAAAAGAAACTAAAAATTCAACACTAGGATTATGACCAAGTAGTAATATTGAATCATATTTTTGTGGAATTTCTTTAATAAAATGAACATAATCTGAGCCAGTGAAACTATACAATCTATCAGTATATGTTATTCTAGATGTAAGATTTGCACAAATCGGTTCAATCGTCTTTCTTGCTCTATTTGCGGTAGAAATGAAAAAATGATTCGGCTTTTCTTTTAAATTTTGAATTATTGAACACATTTTAAGAGCATCTTTTTTTCCTCTAGCATTTAAACCTCGTTCAAAATCAATTTTATTTGGCTCTGCCCAATCAGACTTTGCGTGTCTCATTAAATACAATTTTTTCATTTTTCACTTTCTTTAAATAAAAAAGGACTGTATTTAACAGTCCTTTTACAAATCTATAATTGAGTTAAACGACTTAAGCTTCAGAATCTTCTTTTGGCTTTGCTTCATTTACCACTAATAAGCGCTCCATAAACAAGGTATTGTTTAGATTTTCTATTGCTGCTTTTCCAGCTTCATCTTCAGCAAATTCTACAAATCCGAATCCACGAGAACGTTTAGTTTTTTTATCTCTAACAATAAATGCTCGGCTAACATCACCAAAATGGGCAAATAAATTTTCCAAATCGCTTTTTTTAGCCTTCCAGGAAAGATTTCCAACATAAATATTCATAGGTTACCTACTGACTTCTTTTCTATATATGATACTTTAATATCCGAAACTGCAAAATACTAAATTCTATTCTGCTTTGTTCCAACTTTTAAAAAAACACTATACTTTACTCATGCTATTCATCGTAAAAGATTCTCTTTTCAAACATTTCTTTTGATATTTAACAGGGTTTGCATTAACATAACAACTAACTAAATTTTTCGATGCCTTTGTACTCTAAGGGTGATACACTTTATTGCGTTCAATTGTCATCTTAATCGCTAGGATTATACTTTAATACAATTATCTACATTCGATTTTACGATAATGGAAAAAGCACTTATCATTTTCTCGCCATCCGCCAGTTTAAAAAACGAACAGGATGCAATTGTTGATAAAAATCACGGTCTTATTTCTGATCGGTATTCTGAGATATATACAGAACTTATACAACACTCATCTAAAGAAGCTGCACGAGTTAAAGCCGATCGATATGTTTTTTTTAAAGATGAAATTCCAGAAAATGATTCTAACTGGCCAGAATCTGATTTCATTTATGAAATTCAAACGGGAAAAACCTTTGGTGAAAGGCTTTCTCTAGCTTTCGAATCTTTATTTAGAATTGGCTACAAAGAAGTACTTTTTTTGTCGATTAATTTCCCTGAATTAACCTTTGAACTCATAGACAAAGCAATTCAAGAACTAAAAGATACAGATGCAGTAATTGGCCCATCTCGAAGTGGCGGATACTATTTATTAGCCCTAAAACATTATCATTCAGATTTATTTAATCACAAACTCTGGGATACAGATACTGTATTCGATTCAACTATTCAAGATTTTATGCAAAGCAATAAAATTTGGTTTGAGCTACCAATTTTAAATAGTGTTGAATCTGAAGAAGATATTCACCTTGCAAACATCAAAAAATTTTACAGAAAAGTTGTTGACCAAACAACTTTAACTCACTAATTTCTAAAAAAAAGCCTTTTGATTTTAAACATCAAAAGGCTTTTTTTGTATAAATAATTCTTTATCTATTGCGAAGAACTACAGAGCGGAAGTCTTTGATATCAGCCGCTTCTTTTAGTTGTGCTACCCAAACCGCTGAAAGAGCTGTATTTCTTTTTTGCTCTAATTCAGTTCTGATTTGTTGTAAAGCTTGAGCATTCATTCCAGCTTCATCAGCAATCTTACGATCACTTAACTTAATAACAAAAGCTGCAAAATCACCAGAAATAACAGGAGAAACTTGAGCAGAATCTAATGTTGTTGCTTTTCCTAATACTATAGGTTCACGGCCTAATCCTGGAATTATATCAGAATTAAAACGAACATTTTCAGCTTTTTTAACTTCTTTACCAAGTTCCGATGCTACAACTGCTAAGTCTGTTTTACCAGATAAAGCAGCGTTGATTTTATCTGACAATTGCTTTTTACGCATTTCAGTTTTATATAAGCGTTCAACTTGAGGACGAACTTCTTCAAATGGTCTTGAGCCTGCTTCTTGAATCTCAGTTAACTGTAAAACTATATAAGCTTTTGGTAGTTCAATAGGATTTTGAGAGACTTCATTAATTTCAGCACCTTTTAACCAGTTTAAGGTTTGCCTTGTTTGACCTAAACCGGCAATGAAAGGAGTATCTTCTGTAGCAATACCACTTTTTATAGCGTATCCTCTTGTTTCAGCTTCTTTTTGGAAAGAGTTATTTTCTGTTGCAAAGTATGAAAAATCATCAGCTTCTTTTGCTCTCTCGTCAACTGTTCCGAGTGGATCTGCAACTACTTTAGTAGAATAATCAATAAAAGAAACTTCTTTTTTTGTTTCAGCAACTTTTTTCAAAATATGAAGACTTGCATCAGCTTCTTTTATAATCTCCGTAGTCTGATTTACATCAACAGATAGAACTGGTTTAAATGACTCTTTAACTTCCGTTTTTACTACAGTTGTTATAGAATAAGGTGTAACCGAGCTGTATTGTAAAAAGATTAATGAATCATTTGAATCACCAGTAAGTTCTTCTCTAATACTTTGGAGTTCAGCCAAAGTTTTGAGTGTATCTTCTGATGTAGGAGTCAAATCAAATTCAACATAATTAAACTTCCACGTTTTTTTTCTTTGATAACGTTTAGCTTCTTTAGCGTAGAATGATTTTAACTCAGCTTCAGTTGGATTTAAAACTGAATCAGGAATTTCATTGTAAGCAACACGAATATATTCAAATGAAAGTGTCGAATTTTTATCCATGTACTCTTGAGCAACTTCTGCATCTGAAACTTTAACTGAAGCTTGTAAATACTGCGATAATTTTTCTCTTCTACGGTTATCGCGTAATTGTTGCTCAATCGTAATCCAAATGTTTGTGTTTTCAGGAGCTGAAATAGCGGCATCTAATGCTGCTCTATCAATAGTTCCGTCTTCTTTTTTAAACTGCTGAGCAATAAATGGATCTGGATTTGGACCTGTAATCATGTTAACTAATTCATCATCAGTTACGGTAATCCCTAGTTCATCCATTTTTTGTTTAATAATAATATCAAGAACAAGCTCTTCCCATGCCATATCTTCATAATATGCACGCATTTCTGAGGTTGCAGCATCACCTGTCTCATAACGATATCGCTCAGAAAAATTTTGCACTTTTTGATTATATGCTTCAAATGAAATGGCTTTTCCATTAACCTCACCCAACGAACGTGGCCCAGCCATCATGGCATCAAAAACGTTTGTGTCAGCTAAGGCCCATAAAAGACCGAAAGATAAAATGAGCAGCCACAAAATATATTTTGTACTGGCTCTGAATTTTTCCATTACTCCCATTGGGTACCTATGGTCAAATTAAAGATTAATATTTTTAATTTAGTTTTTAGCCTGCAAATATAGCGTTTAACTATCTTTTAATCAATCGCAACCACTAAATCATTACAAAACAATTACTTTTCTTTTTTAAAACAAGCTAAAACCAATATGTTTTAAAAATCTTTTGGGATCTTTGTCCAAATTGCGAATTAAAGTATTCAATCCAACGGTTAAACTATCCAAATTTGTATATAATGATGGATCGTTCGCTAACTTTCCAAGTGTTCCTTCACCAGAATTTATTTTTTTCAATAAAACTGTTAATTCTTTTGAAGTTTCATCTAAGCTGCTAGTCGCTTCTTCAAGTCCTTTTAATTGCTTATTCAAGTTTGTGACTAATTCTTTCAACTGAGGCCTAGTTTCCACTGTTAACGAATCTGCTTGTAGTAATACTTGATTTAGTGTTGACAAAGAATTACTTATTGATTTTTTATTCTCCTGAACCATTTTTCTAGATTCTCTAGTCAAAAGTTCTAATTCTCTTAAACTCTTTTCGACATTTTTTTGAACATCATCATTTAGTGTAGTATTTACTCTTTTCAATGCAAAGTTTAAATTATCGCCCACTTCTGTAACTTTGTCGCTCAAAGTTAGCCCTTTTGCTTGAAGTTCATTTAGCGTACCTTCATCAAAAACACCTTTTAATATTCCACCATCTACTACTTGTGTTTCTGAAATCCCTTTTTCAATTATAATTGCTTTTGATCCGAGAAAATCGGTGGATTTTATAAACGCTTTTGAATCGTTTGGGATTACAATATCTGCATCAATAGTCATTGTTATTCGAACGCTATCGTTTTGTAATAACTGCAAAAAACTAATACTACCAATATCTACACCATTAAAGTATATTTTCTTTCCAATACTAATACCGTCAACTTTATTAAATGTTGAGACGATTTGCCTTCCATTATTAAAAATTGGAACATCACGCATTACTCGAAACCCAACAACTCCTATGAGTGTTGCGAAAACCACAGTCATGCCAATTTTAATTTCATTAGTAAATTTCAATCTCGTTCTCCGTTATTTTAAATAGTATATTCGGCAGCTTTGATAAAGGAAAGAAGACTTTTATTCGTACTTGCTTTCATTTCATCAATTGTTCCTTGCCAGGCTAATTTTTGTTCGTCTAAAAAAATTGCTTTATCAGCAATTTTAAGCACACTGTGCATATCGTGTGTTATTACGACAGATGTAACATTTAGGTTTTCTGCTGTATCAATTATCAAATCATTAATTTCATCAGAAGTCTCTGGATCAAGACCAGATGTTGGTTCGTCGTATAAAAGATAGCGAGGTTCAAGTACCATAGCACGGGCTATACCTACACGCTTTCTCATGCCACCGGACAAATCTGCAGTATTTTTACTTCCTGCATTCGAAAGGTTAACAAGGTCCAAGCATTCAAGCACTCTTTTTCTAATTTCAGACTCAGTTTTGTTCGAGAAATAGCGTAATGGGAATGCTACATTTTCGAACGTATCAATTGAATCAAACAAAGCCCCACCTTGAAATAAAACTCCAAATAGCTGTCTTACTTTTCTGAGTTTTACATAATTCAGGTTGTATATATTTTCTCCATTAATTAACACTTCACCTTTATCAGGTTCTAATAATGCATTTAAATGTTTCAATAGAACAGATTTCCCACAACCAGAACGACCAATTATTGCAAGAATGGAGTTGTTTTCAATAGTGAAGCTAATATCTTCCCAAATTAAACTTTGACCAAAACTTTTTGAAAGGTTTTTAACTTCAATCATAATAAAATAGTTGCCAATATTAAATCAGAGAGTAATAAATAAACGCAACTTAAAACTGCGGCTTGAGTTGTAACTTTCCCCACACCTTCGGCCCCACCAGTTGCGAAATAACCTTTAAAACATGAAATAGATGTTATTACAAAGCCAAAAACTGTTGCCTTAATTAAACCAAAAACAACATCACTTTCATAGAAATCCATTCTTGCACCAACCATATAATCAGAAATAGTAACAGCACCAGTTAAATGACCTGAAATTAAGCCTCCTAAAACGCCAGTTGCTGCTACAATTAGATATAAAATGGGAAATGAAATAATACCAGCGAGAACTCTTGGAATAACTAAAAAAGAAACTGAATTAAACCCCATCGATTCTAAAGCATCAATTTGCTCACTAACTCGCATATAACCCAATTCAGTTGCAATTCTTGCTCCAATTCTTCCTGCCAAAACTAAACCTCCAATTCCCATTCCTAACTCTATTATTATAGATCTACTTACAATAGCACCGATTGTTGAAGGAGGTATTAAACCTGATGATAACTGGTAACCTGTTTGAATTGCCAACACAGCACCAGTAAATACCCCCACAAGCAATATAATCGGGATTGAATCGTATCCCGTTTTTATTAATTCTTGTATAAAATTTTTCTTATAGGTTTTTATTTCTATAAATGATCGTAATGCCTGATACAAAAGCAAGCAATACTTACCAAATAAAACAAATAATGTCATTTGCTTGGTTGACTTTCAAATTTTGAACTGTAAATAACAAGATAAATCATGTATTTTAAACGTATGACTAAGATAAACATTTTAACTCTTTTATTTGTTAATCTACTATTAGTAAATCAAGTTACCGCTCAAACGGGTGGTACTAAAGTGTTTTCTTTTCTCGAACTTCCAGTTTCCCCAAGATCAGCTACCAATGGTTTACATGCCGTCTCTTTAGCTAACCCAGATTTATTTTCTTTAATTGGAAATCCAGCTTATGCAGATTACTCTTTTCATAACCAAGTTCAGTTGTCATATATGAGTCATTTCGCCGATGCAAACTATTCCGCACTAGCCTATTCTTTTGCTTATGATTCTACACTTCAACTATCAAGCTCACTACGCTATTTAACCTATGGTGATTTTAGTAAGTATGATGAATTTGGCAATGAAACGGGAAGTTTCTCTTCTTATGATATGGGATTTTCTTTTTCTGCATCTAAAGCTGTTCTAACAAATTTGAATTTTGCAGCAGGTTTCACATTAATCCGTTCAGCAATTGAAAACTATTCATCTCATGGTATTACATTTACAGCAGGTGCTTATTATAAAATCCCATCACAATCAATTACAGTAGGTTTAGCAATAAGAGATGTAGGATTTCAATTAAACAACTTTAATTCTCAAAGTGAAGATATTCCTTTCGACATTAGCTTAGGAATTACTAAACGATTGAAATACGTACCTTTTCGATTTACAATTACTTCACACTCTTTGCAAGATTGGCCACTTAAAACCATTTATGAGAACGAAACACCAAGTTTTTGGACTGATTTGAGTAGACACTTCGCATTTGGAGGTGAATTTTTATTCTCTGAAAGTTTTAACATCAGATTTGGAATAAATAAATATAGAAGCGATGCTATTACAACTGAGAATAGAATAGATTTGTCTGGAACATCTTTTGGTGCAGGATTTAAAATTTCACGTTTCAATATTGATATATCTCGTACATCATTTAGCAGCATTGGTACTCAATATCAACTAAGTATTTTAACACATTTTTAGTATATGATTCGATATTTAACCGCGGGTGAGTCACATGGCCCTCAATTAACAGGTATTATTGACGGCGTTCCAGCCGGTTTATCCATTTCAGAAGAGTATATAAATACTCAATTAGCTCGTCGTCAAGAGGGTTATGGAAGAGGTGGAAGAATGGCTTTTGAAAAAGATAAAGCTGAAATTACTTCTGGAGTTCGACATGGTTTAACCATGGGTGGACCAATTGCTTTACAAATCGAAAACAGAGCTTTTGTTACAGATAAGGCAAATTGGCCTGTTGTAATGTCTAAAGATCCAGTTGAACAAAGCGTTGAGCGCATTACTTTAGCAAGACCAGGTCATGCAGATTTAACAGGTGTTCAAAAATTTGAGTTTAACGATATTAGACCCGTAATTGAACGTTCAAGTGCTAGAGAAACAACAATCCGAGTTGCGTGTGGTGCAGTCGCTAGAAAATTTCTAAAAGAATTTGGCATAGAAATCGGCGGGCACGTTACACGTATTGGTTCAATTGGTTACACAAATTATGCTGATATTCGATTTCATTCAGATTCTTTAATTGAAAAAGGAGCAGAAGAGCTTTGTAATAATGCAGACGAATCTGAAGTTCGTTGCTTAAATACTAACCTTTCAGATTTAATGGTTGATGAAATAAAAGCTTGTAGAAAAGCTGGAGCAAGTTTAGGTGGACATTGGGAAATTGTTGTAACAGGTTTACCCGCAGGACTTGGCTCGTACACACATTGGGATAAACGCCTCGACGGTTTAATTGGTCATGCAGTTCTTGGTACACAAGCAATGAAAGGTGTAGAATTTGGTCAAGGATTTGAATCGGGAACATTATTAGGAAACTTTGTTCATGATGAAATTATTTATAAAAACGATTCTTTTTCAAGAGCAACAAATAGAGCAGGTGGTCTAGAAGGTGGAATGACAACTGGAATGCCACTAATAATACGTGGTGTTATGAAACCAATTCCAACCATGTTGACACCATTAAATACTATTGATTTAGATACGAAAGAGTCACAACCAACTCGTTACGAACGCTCAGATGTTTGTGCATTACCAAGAGCTGTTGTAGTTCTAGAAAATAGTATTGCTTCAGTTATTGCAAATGCGTTTATGGAAAAATATGGTTCTGATTCAATAAATGAAATTAAGAGGCATTATCAATCTAAATGAAACTCTTTTTATTAAGTTTTTTATTTCTTGATTTTTTTCAGGCAAGTGCTCAAAAAACAGACGCTTCTATTAATTTGGACATAGTTGAATTTGTCAACCCTGAAAAAATGATAGAAGACATCAGAGACTTTGCATCTCCTGCATTTGAAGGCAGAGAAGTAGGAACAATAGGCAATAAAAAAGCAACGAATTGGATTAGTTATAAATTTGAACAAATCGGATTATTTCCTTTTCCCGGTTTAAATACTTATGAGCAAGAGTTTACAGTTCATAATTACGTAACTGGTAGAAATAATTTCATTTCAACAGGCGATAGTTTACTAAAAGGGAAAACGGTAAGCCCTTCAATATGGGGTCGATCTGGAAAAATTCGAGGTGGTTTGGTTAGTAGTTTAGACAGTTCATTTGCTGGAAAAATTGTTCTCCACAAATTAGAAGCAGGTCTTAATTTCGATGCAGAAACATTCAATAGAGTTTATCATCATTCTGTTAACCTTCAAAAACTCGGTGCAATTGGGATTATCTATTACTGGCCATCAGACTTTACTGATGGTGTAAATTTATATCGTTTTGAAGATTTCGTCGAAATTCCATTACTAGCACAAAAAAATATTGCAAATACTGCAAAGCCATTTATTATTGAAAATCAATTACCGATTCCTATCCATTTTACGAACAGATCAAATGGCGATTATCTAAATAAATATGTTTCTAGAACGGTTTCGTTAAATACTGATTTTGGGGTCGATCAAGAGGAAATTGTATTTAATGAGATTGCTTACCTACCAGGAAAAAATGAACGATTAGATCGTGCTGTTGTAATTGTGGCAGACCTAGATCAAGAAGGGTCAAACTCTGTAAATGGGACACCTTATCTTGGAGCAAATAATAATGCAAGTGGTATAATTAGTATGTTAGAAATTGCTAGAGTATTAAAAGGCATGAAAAAAAAGCCCGACTACTCGATTATTTTTATCGCTCTAAATGGTTCAAGAAGGAATAAAAGTGGATTACTTGCACTGCAACAATCGCCGATTTTTAAAGATTTAAAAAATTGCTCTTGGGTTGAAATTCAATCAATTGCGTACTCAATGACAGAAGACGATATTAGCCACGCAAGAGTATTTGTAGAATCTAGAAATAATGACTTCAAACGCTTAATAGACCTAGCAAGTCGAAGACCTAAAATTGATGTATCATTGTTCTCTGATTTTGTTCAACTTGATGGCTTCTACTCTAATTATGTACGCATTACAGCCGATGATTCCCCCTACACCAATAGAGTGGTTGATGCACAAAATAAATTGGATTTTGTTACGATGTACCGTTTAACACAATTAACTGCGGATATAGTTTGGAGAATTGTAAATGATGACGAATAGAATTAACCGCTTACATTCTTTTTTGGAACAAAATCCGAATGATGAATTTTCTATTTATGCATTAGCTTTAGAATACAAAAAACTTAATCAGATTGATGAATCGATCAGAATGTTTACACAATGTATTCAAATTAACAACTCTAATTTAGCTTCTTATTATCAATTGTGTGAGATTTATGCTTCTAATAATCAGATAGATTTATTTAAGCACTATGTTGAAAAAGCAAAAAATATTGCAACAGAACAAAATGATATTAAAACTCTTAATGAATTAATTTCCTTAGAAGATGAAACTATTTAAACCAATTTTTTTGGGTCTTTTTATTTTTTCGATGTTCAGCACTTTGTTAAGTGCTCAAAACAAGCATACCGTTAAATCAAAAGAAACCCTTTATAGTATTTCTAAAAAATATTCCATAACTGTCGGTCAACTTAAAAATTGGAATAGATTACAAAGCAACTCAATTGCTGTAGGGCAAGTTTTACTTGTTACAGATCCATTTTTAAAAGCTAAGCTCGATAATGCTCAAAAAAGAACTTTAAAGGCTGAAATACATACTGTTAAAAAATCTGAATCTCTTTTCAGTGTATCACAACAATACGATGTCTCTGTTAAAGAATTGAAATCTTTAAACAAACTTAAAAGTAATGCTTTAAAAGTCGGTCAAGAGTTAATCGTTCGATATATTCCAAATAATGATAATTTAATAGCTCAATCTGAAAGTAGAAAATCATTAAAAATCGAATCTTTCGAAACGATTGATATCATAGAAGATATTTCATTATATGAATTTTCATCTCAAAATAGGATTAGCTCAGAAGAAGTTTTAGTACTAAACCCTTTCTTAAAAGACTCTAAAAGTCTTAAAAAGGGTAGTAAAATTATTATCCTAAAACCAATCGGAACAATTAACGAAAACCCATATAAAACTTCCTCTCTTTTCCTTGATAATCAAATCGATTCAACAAAGGGAGCAAATGAGGAATTAATACCAGCATTTATTTATAATATTAAAGAAGAAGGAAGTGTAACTACAAACGGTGAATTAATTAATCTAAATTCATTTACAATTGCCCACCCTACATTACCTTTTGGAACTCTTGTATTATTAAAAAATCAGACGAATAACTTAGTAGTTCTAGCGAGAGTAAATGACAGATCAACTGAAAATGCAATAAAAATTACAGATTCCATAAAAAAAGCCATCGATTTTCAACCAATGGCTCAAATGAAAATAAGTATTAAATCACTTTAGATTTAAAATCTAATTTCTACGTTGCTTAGTAGTGTCAATATCAAAAATACCATTCATGAATTGACTCTTACCATAAGCTTCCCACCATTGTGGTGGCTGCCCATACAGGTTATTGAATGTTGTTTCATTATAGCGATCCATCATAAGTCGCTTAATCTCATCTTGATCAGTTCTACCTGCTATAACAAAATCTGATTCAGAATAATACTCATATGGGTAATGAAACATCGTAACCAAATCATAAAATGGGATAATGTTTCCTTCACCACTATACATTACACCTGTCTCAACTAAAAAACTATAGGTTAGAGGAGATGTTAAATCAACAAAAAATCCAAACCCTCTATCAAAAAGATTATAATAATCTTTAAGCAAAGCAAAATCTTGATTTTCCTCCATTATTGGTATTTGAGAAAAGTGCGCTGAACCTAGCAATAAACTCATCGGTTCAATTTTAAATCCAGTCTCATCAACGGAAAAGATTACCTCTAACTGATATAGTGTTAATAGCTTGAGTACATCTTCTTTGGACTTAACAACATTTCGAGCTGCAATTCTTTCTAGCATTATTTGAGGACCTAGCGGCTCTAAAACATAAACAGCTTTTTGGTTTCGAGTATCTGTGGCATCAATTGCTTTTTGGAAACCAAGATATAGCTCATTTAGAAGCACATTATATGAAGTGATTTTTGTGCCTTTAAAATAAATATTTGGACGCTGAGGGTCTCCTTTTAATAAATGCACATCAACTCTATTAGTCTTTATTCCACTTATGATAGAGTCTTTTAATGCTTCCCAAAATTTAGACGCAACTAACTCAAATTGAATGGAACTTCGTTGTGTCTTCATTGAATCCACATTCACTTCAGAAAGTCCATATAAAGAAGTTTCGTTAAAAGGATCCATTCTGGATATCAAACCTTGAATCCTCAAGGTTTTTTTCCACATTACACCCTCTTGCTCTTGACGAATTACTTGAGCATGGCTACTACTAATTGTTATAACTAATAGTAAAAGAATTAAGAAAAAAAATGATACTTCATTTTTTTTATCTGACATTATGAACAAAGTTTGATTTGAATGTATTTACATCTACCGGAATTGATTTTCCTTGATAGTTTATTCTTACAATTTTATCGATACGTATATTCACTGATTGAGCAATCATGTTTTTGCCCATAGCATCATAAATTGAAAAAATGTATATGTCTTCATTATTGGCTTTACCTTTACCACTTTTATCAATATACGTTTTTAAATCAGCGGCTGAAAGTACAGTATATTCTGGTGCTAGTCCTCGCCTTGCAACTTCAACTGCCACTTCATCTATTCTGTATTTTGCATCTTTTGGGAAGTCTTTCACAAAAGATTCATCAGGTTTAATAACTAATTCTAAAAACTCTTGGTAACTAACAACATCCGTTGGAGCTAAAAATTTCCTATCGTTTTCTCTTCTTAATCCAGCGATTGGAGATGGAGTAGGCTTAATTCTAAATCCTTTTTTATCAATCTCTCTTACTTGACCATCAGCTGTTCGAGCACTTACAGTAATAACTGTTGTATCGCCTTTCGGAGACCATGTTATTGTGTTACCATTTACGACTTGCCCAGATGATCTATCAGATAAAACTAATGCAGTTGGATCATAACCAATTGCATTGAATCGTAACGAATTTTCACATTCAGCAATCAAAGAAGGAACTGCATTTGATTGCACTTCCACATAAGGTTTAAAAACAGTAAAGGTTTCTTCAACATCCTTTTCAAAACCCTTACCCCCGACTGTAGTCGCGGTAATATTTGCTTTAAATTTAAACGTTTTAGTCATCTCACTACCCATTTGTGCGCGTAGTTTATCTGTATCTAAAAAGAATTTGGATGCTAAAGTATCAAAATAGATGCCTGGAACTGAATTTTTTTCATCAATCTGAACATGAGGTTTGAACATCATTTTCGCATTATGATCTTCTTCTTTTTTTAGTTCACCTTCAACGGCTTGCAATGCAGATAACTGATCATCTGTAGGTTTCAATTCATAATAAATACTTGCTTCGAATCGATCACCCAATGCAATTGTCCTGTTCTTAGCAATTGCATATGCTTCTAAGTTTTCTGAATTTAGTACTAAAGCATCTGGATTTAAATCAAAAGTAGACATTGCGTAACCAAGAATTGGCAAGTACAAAGCTGTCATAATATTGAGTCGCATCCCGACTGCGCCGCCGCCGCCACCTGACATATATTTCTTTCTATTTAAATGTGAATAATTCTATAATTGTTCGTGACTTTAATTTGGTGAATTAAAGTTTCTGAAACGATTAGCTAGTTTTTTCATTTCATCTTCAAATACTTGTAGCTCATTGTTGGCACTTTCCAATTTATTTGATATTGCAGCTGCATTTTTAGAAATGTTTGAAGAATTAATTTTTTCAAACTCTCCTAATGAGTCGCCAAAAGATCTGGTTTTAGTAGACAAGTCATTTAAGTTACCTGCAACTTCAACAATTCTTGAATTCATTTGATTTGTATCTGACAATAAATTTCGTGTATGCTGAATATCAGAAACAAGCAAATTTGTCAATTCAGAAACTTTATTATCTAATTGAGCACTTACTTTTTCTTCAATAATTCTTTTTAAGGAATCTGGCAATTGCATATTTACAATAACGCCACCATGTTGTGATACCTCTTCCTCTGCAGCTGAATCATCTTGCTCATCAGGGTAGACTTCAATATAAGCATCGCCTTTCATGAAACCCATAATAATAAATACTACCGCTTCTCCTAAAAATCCAATCGGCATGAAAATATCATACATTGCTTGACCAGTTTCAGGAGAAATCATTCCCCAGAATGGTTTTTTCCAAATTTTTAAAAGTACTCCAAACACGGCTGCCGCACCAAATAAACCGACAAAAAAGGAATCAAGTTTAAATGACCTATAGGTAAAATAGATAGGTAAATTCTTTGGACGATATTTGCTTTCTATGCTAGAACTCATAGATAGGCTCCCATTGTTTAAGTTCGATTGTTAATAATTTTTTGAATGAAGACATAAGTAAAGAATTACTTATGAAAGTGTCAATATCTGAACACGAATATATCGGTATGTTAACGGAATCTTTTTACAACACTTTTTGCACATCTAAAGCCTATAAAGGGTGTGCCTGAACTTGCTTCTTGAAAGTTTCTAACACCAACACCTATATAAAATGATGTTGATTGCCATGAACCACCACGATGAATTCGTCTTGGTTCTTTAATGTTATTATAAGATGGCGATACAAAATTTGCTGTTCCAACATTCTGTAATACAACATAACTAGGATTCCATGAATCGATTACCCACTCACTTACATTTCCAGACATGTTATGAAGACCAAAATCATTCGGTTGATATGAATCTACAGGGGCCATAATAGGGTAGCCGTCTGCATCATAAACCCCTCTATCTTGTTTAAAGTTTGCTCTATATTTACCTGTTTTTGTCTGAACATCTAAACCATCCCATGGGAATACTCTTCCACTAACACCACTCCTTGCAGCAAATTCCCACTCAGACTCTGTCATCAAGCGCTTACCTGCCCATGCAGCATATAATTTAGCCTGAAACCAACTTACACATACAATTGGCCTGTCGCTATAAAACGGGTCATAAAAATATATTCCCCAAGGTATAACCTCATCAAGTCCCATTTTTGACCATGATGTACTGTCGGGAAGTAAATCGTCTATTGATAAAATTCTTGGGCTATTTCTATAGTCTGCTATATTCTCTAGACCTGCTTTTACTAATAATTCCTGAATACTCAATCTGGTTCCATAGTTTGTTACAGGAATTGCAGGATTGGTTTGAGGTGGCGGTTGCATAGCACCCATAGAAATCAAAAACGCACGGTATTGCTCATTTGTAACTTCATATTTATCAACCATAAATGGATTAATCGTAATACGCTTTCTACCTTGAACCTGAATGTTTAATTCATCTACAGAAGTTAGACCAATAATGTAACTACCCCCTGGTAATTCTATCATTTCAGATTCTATATCAGTGTCACTTAAACGTACACGTCTTTGAATTGTTTTAGAGGCTAATTCATTAAACCTAACACCTGGTGTATCATAAAGCAAGATTTTATCGCTCATAATACGCTGTAATTCTCTGAGGTCCTCATCATTTGTAACCAAATTAGCAATATTTTGAATTCGTTCTATTTTGGCGACTTTCTTGCGATCAACTTTAACAATTTGTCTTTCAGCTTCCATAGAGCTTACTACATCGCCATTCATTGGTAATTGAAAGCCCAAAGTTAACATCGTCATTGCATCATTTTGAGAAGCACCTGTACCTGACTGTAAAGCACCACTTGTGTTATCAAAATAATCGCTTAAAAAATACAAGAAGTTATAATCCACAAAAAAGCGAGCTGTACCAGAAATTACTTTATTGAATCGAACGCCTGCTTTCGCACCAAGAATAAAACTACTTACAGCAGAAACTTCATCTTGATTTCTAGTTTGAGGAAGATCAACTAAACGATAGGGTCTATTTATACCAGTTTCAGTTGAAGTTAAAACTTGCATTGAGCCATTAACAAACCCATCGGTTCTAGGATCATTATAGTATGCAGTTAACATTATATAGGGCTCAATTGAAGAAGACTGAGAAACTAAATACTCAAAACCCAAACCGGCATAAGGTCCAATACCAATATTTTTAATATTGATAGGTATGATACCTTGAATGTTATTAGTGTTAATAACACCTATCTGTGTTAATGTTGGAGATTGATGTTGAACATAATCAAGTCCAAAGTGAAATCTTACTTTATATTCTGTCGATTTTAAACTTGCCAAGGGCTTTGAAATCCCAAATCCTAAGTGAAAACCATCTATCGGAGATGGTAATCCCATAATGTCTGCACCGTCGCCATTTACATTCGTATCAAAATCACCATGGAATGAGTTTACTCCAAATTTGAAAACCATGTCGGCATTATCCCAAAAGCTATCCTGTGCCAATAGTTGCATTGGCATAAGTAAGAGCAAGGAATTAAGTAATATAAAATAAATTGAATTTTTCATCCAATCGAGGTTCTGTCTAGGGTTTTTGTAGAGGATGACAAATTTTGTGCCAACAATTGTGGATAACTTGTTAATATCGTATTTATAATACAGTTAAATTTAATTCAAAAGCAATAGCTTTTACATAGTTTAGATTATGAAAGAACGAATAATTTACATTATCTAAATGTAAAAATACCTATTTATTTGAATACTTTAGCCCAATTCAATTTGAATTAAGACTATTTAATGCTTCCTTTGGATCAATTCGCAAATCATGATTCAAATCAAATCGAAATATCGTTTGATATTTAGTATCTGGAAGCATATCTGGATTCATTAATTGAATAGTAAGTGAAATGTTTCGCTCAAACCAAATATCTTCTCCTTTGTAGAATCGGGGAAATGATAGAATTACTTTCCTCTGATACCATGGTATAAACTCAGTTATATAACTATTCAATGGTAATAATGTCTTCTTTATCGGCTTAACTGTAAATTCATCAATTAATAATTGAATAGAAAATAATGATGTATCTAATTCTGTTACTGCAATAAACTCTGACTTAATATCCAACACAACATCAACTACTGCATCAAAATACTCCATTTGCTTTTCTTTATACGTGTTCAATTCCTGATCAGAGACGAAGCGAGTTTCCTTTTTTTCTTCATATTCAGCTTGAAGTAGTGGCAAAGCTCTTACATAAGCGGTTGTTAACTCTACTTTTTTACCAAGTAAAACTGACAGAATTGTTTTCTTTGTAGTCTTTTTGAATGTTGTCAAAAAATAATCCTCTATAGCAAGATAATGTTCTGCACGAATTAAGGCAGAATCTGTAAAGGTTAAAATGATACTAGATGGCAAAGGAACATATTTCCTTTTTCTGTTTAAATAATTCGTTGTCAACATTGACGATGCTTTTGCAATACTATCTCTTCTAAGTGAATCTTTCCTAGCCATATACAAAGAATCTTGTTGAGCAATAGATAAAGAAGGAAAACTTGAACTATTAACCGCTTTATTGTAGTCAATTTGTCCATAATCAAATTGTAAAGAATCTGTTGCTGTTGAATCTGTTTGTTGGGCAAGGGAAATTGAAACAACAAAGAAGCTTATAATTCCTGTTACAATAAATTTAAACGCTATAAACCGTTTTTGTTTGTTTTTCATATCATAATTATACACTAATTCAATTTTAAAAACGATATAAACTAATTTCTATGTTCTTTATTAACCCAGTGCTCATTTAGCCAAATAAGTCTTTTGTTGATCCCATTATCGCTAAAACAGCATTCAGCAGTATTGTATTTTCAGAATTAACGATTCTATATACTCTAAATTATTTTAAGAGTAATTTGAAATACGGCACCCTTACCCTGCTCTGACTTTACCAGTTCAATTTTTCCCTTATGATATTCTTCAATTATTCTTTTAGTTAGACTTAAGCCAAGTCCCCAGCCTCTTTTTTTTGTACTAAATCCAGGTTTAAAAATTAGATTTGTATTTTTTTTATCAATGCCTTTCCCCGTATCCTCAACAATAATAATTACATCTTTTTCTAATTGATAACTTATAACTTTTACATAAGACCCATCTTGATTCGGAACAATGGCATCGATTGCATTTTTTACTACATTTTCCATTGCCCATTCAAACAGTTCCGCATTTATTGGCAGTTTTGCATTTGAATTTAATTCTCTTAATAACACTACCCCATTATTTAGCCTTGGAATTCTAGGTTCTAAATAATCTAAAACCTGATTAATAAGAGGTTCAATTCTTTGCTCTTTTAGTTCCGGCGCGGATCCAATTTTGTTAAAACGATCCGCAACTTTTTGCATTCTATCTGCATCATTCGCTAATTCAAATATAATTTCATGTTTTTGTGATTTAGTCAATTCATCGGACTCTAATAATGTTATCCACCCATACAAACTCGACAATGGCGTTCCTAATTGATGAGCTGCTTCTTTTGCCATTCCAACCCATAAACTTGATTGTTCATTTTGTCTTACAACACTCCAACTATAATATCCTAAGGTGATAAATAAGGCTAGAAAGAATAATTGTATATATGGAAAATATTTCAACAACTGAATTGTTCTACTTTCCCCATAATGAACATATTGAAATGCAAAACTATCATCATTCCCCACTTTAATTTTTATTGGTGGATTCAAGCTTTTAAACTCAGCAAACAAGCCCACAGTGTCAGAGACAACATCTATATTTCTGGTATATAGTATTTCTCCAATTGAGTCAGCTACAAAGGAAGGAACTTCAAACCGGTTCTTTATTATTATTTCAGTTGCAACAAAATCCAATGCCGAGTTAGCTAGCTCAGCATCTACTCTTTGCAATAAACGACTCCAGCGGGATTTATCATTTTTATTTACTGTTTCACTACCAATTATTTCTTTATTGAGTAGATTTAAATCTTTTCGAGTTTGCTCATTTTGTGGCGTTCCATTGTGCTCAATCGCTTTTGCCCATAACTGAATACTTGATCGTTCTTTTTCCCTAAGAGTGTTTAATAAATAATAATTATAGGTAATTGTTGTAACAGCAATTACACACAAAAATATGATTAGCGTTAATTTTAAAAAAGAAGAATTGTACTTCACTAGATTTTCTTTTTGAATTTAATCCGATATAAGCTACAAATATAATTTAATTATTTAACGCGAGTTCTGATTAGGATACTTGTTTCAAATCGAATTAAAACTATGTCAAAAAAAAAGGATTGATTTAGTAAATCAATCCTTTTTTAAGTTTTTTAAGCTGAAGCTTTCCGTTTAATGTATATCGGAGGAGCTTGTTCATTTATCGTTGCTTCCGTAATTACACAACGCTCAATATTGGTTAGCGTTGGCAGTGTAAACATAATATCTAGCATAGATTTCTCCATAATAGATCTTAATCCACGAGCACCGGTTTTTCTTTCCATTGCTTTTTTTACAATCGCTTTCATAGCAGATTCTTCAAACTCTAACTCAACATCTTCCATATCAAATAATTTTTGATACTGTTTAGTTATTGCATTTTTTGGAGCAGTTAAAATTTGAATCATTGAAGCTTCGTCCAGTTCGTGCAAGCCTGATATAACAGGTAAACGACCAATTAACTCAGGAATTAAGCCGAATTTTTGCAAATCTTCGGGTTCAACATAGGTGAATATTTCAGGATCATTCTTGTCAAACTTCTTCTGCTCAATTGATTGAAAACCCATTGATGAAGTAGATAGTCTACGTGAAATTATTTCAGCTAATCCATCGAAGGCACCGCCTACAATAAACAGAATATTGCGTGTATTTACTTGAATAAACTGCTGTTCTGGGTGTTTTCTACCACCTTTTGGAGGAACATTTGCCGTTGTGCCTTCAAGCATTTTTAATAATGCCTGCTGAACACCTTCGCCAGAAACATCTCTAGTTATTGATGGATTATCACTTTTTCGAGCAATTTTATCAATCTCATCGATATATATAATACCTCGCTGAGCTTTTTCTACATCATAATCAGATGACTGTAACATATTAGAAAGAATACTTTCAACATCTTCTCCAACATATCCAGCTTCTGTTAGAGCTGTTGCATCTGCAATCGTAAATGGAACATCAATAATATTTGCAAGAGTACGTGCTAATAAGGTTTTACCAGAACCTGTTGGTCCTAATAATAGAATATTACTTTTCTCTATTTCAATATCATCAAGTGATTTACTTTTTGATGAATTGTTAATCCTCTTGTAATGATTATAAACCGCAACAGCTAAGGTTTTTTTAGCATAATCTTGACCAATTACATATTCATCAAGTTTAGCTTTAATTTCAATTGGTTTTGAAACAGGCTTATAATTAGATGATCTTTTTTTAGATTTTGAAGTCTGCTCTGATTGGACAATAGAGTAAGCATCATTTATGCATCGGTCACAGATATATACATCTGGCCCTGCAATCATGCTGTTGACTTCAAAATTGGAACGACCACAAAACGAGCAGTAAATAGTAGTTTTGTTTTCTTTTGCCATTAGTTAGACTTCGGCTTTCTTTCCAATAAACGATCGACTAAACCATATTTAAGAGCTTCATTTGCATCTAACCAATAGTTTCTATCAGAGTCGAGTGCAATCTCTTCTGGAGTATGTCCACTATGTTTACCAATAATTTCGTTCAATGTGGTTTTGGTTCTCAAAATCTCACGAGCTTCAATTTCGATATCAGATGCTTGCCCTTGTGTTCCGCCCATTGGTTGGTGAATCATTACTTTGGAATTAGGTAAAACAGAGCGTTTACCTTTTGTTCCAGCAGTTAACAAAATGGCTCCCATGGAAGCAGCCATTCCAATACAAATCGTAGCAACATCACATTTTACATATTGCATGGTATCATAAATTGCCAAACCAGAACTTACAACTCCACCTGGAGAATTAATATAAATATTGATGTCTTTTTCTGGGTCTTCTGACTCTAAGAAAAGCATTTGAGCAATCACATTAGCTGCTACTGCATCATTTATAGGAGTTCCAAGAATTATAATTCGATCTTTTAATAACCTAGAATAAATATCGTATGCGCGTTCACCACGATTTGTAGTCTCAATAACCATTGGAATAAGGTTACTTTGCAAGTCGAGATTTCCTTTAGAGTGGTTATCAAACAAAGGTTGATTCATGTTCATATTCTTTAAAGCTTAATTCTGTTTTTTGAAATGCTTTTCTTCATAAGCATCTTTTGCCAATTCGTTTATTTTAACGAATTCTAAGCTTTTA
>Ga0100380_10000991_pt1 | contig 31019 bp, 26 predicted proteins | sample CryGeymeta201504_FD_80417 | JGI IMG/M metagenome (GOLD analysis project Ga0100380, IMG submission 80417) | Groundwater microbial communities from Crystal Geyser aquifers in Utah, USA - Crystal Geyser metaG 2015-04 | ecosystem: Environmental > Aquatic > Deep subsurface > Groundwater | place... | reverse complement strand
TGCAGTTTGAGGTCGAAGAACTTGGCCGCCGCGTAGCGTCCGTCGATCAGGTAAGGGCGATTCGCCACGACGTTCTCGTCGCGATAGCCCTCGCGCGGGCGCAGGGCGATGGAGGAATAGCCCCGGTTGGGCTGTTCGCGCCAGATCGGGCAGGCGAACAGCACCGCTTCGGGATGCGCGACCAGGCCATCGTGCGCACGCTGGAGGAAATGCAGATGGAGGAGATCGTCGTCCTGGTTGAGCACGAAATAACGCCCGCGCGCTTCCTCCGCGATCATCGCGAAATGCGCGCCCGGTGAGACCCTTTCCGGGCGGCGCACGTAGCGAATGCGCGGATCGTTGAAACCGGCCACCACTTCGGCGGTATTGTCGTTGCCGGCATTCTCCGACACGAGTACTTCGAAGTCCGTGAAGCGCTGACGCAACAGGAACCCGAGCGTGTGGGGAAGAAAATGATCGGCGCGGTCGAAGGTCGGGACGCCTACGGTGAAAAACGGACGCGCGCTCATGGAGTCCATGGCGTCACGAGAGGTGGGGGAAACTCACCGGACAGCGCCGCCCGCACCTTCTCCCAGACGGCATCCACGGTGATCCCGGCCATCGGCGTGTGCTCAGTGGCGCCGCGATCGGCGAGCGGGTGGTCCACCACATGGCAGCAGGGATGCTCCAGAGGGGCCAGCGCGCGGCTGGGCGAGCTCGGGTGGTAGAGTGCGACCATGGGGCGGTGCAACGCGCCCATGATATGGGTGGGACCGGTGTCCACGCCGATATAAAGATCCAGTTGCCCCATCAGGGCCGCGGTCTGGCGAAGGCTGAGTCGCCCCGCGTAGTGTGTCGAGCAGCCGGATAACGACACATGAAGTGCCCGGGTCCGTTTCCACTCACGTTTTCCACCGAGGATCAGAAAGTGGGCCTTCGGATGTTCCGAACGGATCCGCCTGCACAGCTCGACGAAATTTTCCACCGGCCAGTCCCGGTAGCCCTTGGTGGGAAAGCTGGCGATCTGCAATCCGACGATCGGCCCCGCACCGCCGTCTCGCAAGGCGGCGAGCCGAGCGACAGCCCACTGCCTTTCGCTCTCGCTGATCACATAGGACAGATGCAGCCCAGCCTTGGGGATCCCCAGCGGCGCGATCAGCGAAAACAGATAGTCGACGGAATTGGAGCACCGGATCGTGGTCTTGTCGATGCTGGCCAGAAGTTTCTGGTTCAACGACTCCTTGCGCTGTTTGAAGGCGATCACCTGCCTTGATACGCGCAACGCATATTCAACGAACGGACCATCCCCGTCAAATCCATAAACGAGCGCCAGGTCATACGACTTGCGCTGCAGCCAGCCCTTGAAACGGATCCGTTTCTTGGTCAGCACCCCAACCCTGGAAACGAAGGGAAGGTGTCGAAAAACCGCTGCACTGGTTCGCGACCCGAAAAAGTCGATGCGAGCTTTCGGCCACGCCTGAGCAAGCGCACGAACCGCCGGGGTCACCAACATGGTGTCGCCGATTCGTGTCACGTAGATCACGAGGATGCTCGATGGCTCGATGCTGGCCGCTCGCAGTGTGCTCACCTGGCGATCCTGCCTGCCACGTGGGAACGCAACGGCCCCTCGGCGCGGCTCATGGCGTTGGGCAACCGCAGTTGCGGGAGGCCGCCGACATGCAAGGCAACGCTTGCCCGTACCGCTTCGGACGGTGACCATGACGTTGGCGACACTTCGCTTCGAGTCGATGCGCGTCCGCGCGCTGCCGCATGCGCGCGCCGGTCGCGACACACGCGAGCTCTCACGCAGGCACGATGGCGTCCGGGTCCGGATGATGTCGGCCGTCGCCGGGCAGCGAACGCGCCGTAGCGTGAGCCCCGGTCGAGCCGCCGCGACACTCGCCTCATCGCGGGCGGATCAGATTGTATAGCCGCCCCAGCAGCGGATGGCCATAGATCCTCGTACGGGAGACGAGCCAATCGGCCGGCCGGTCCTTGGTCGCGAGCCGGCCGATCCGGGCGGGGTCGGAGGACGGCAGATTGACCCGGCGCTCTGTGGTGTAGAGGTGGTCGAATCCGACCGTGCGTGCCACGCGGACATGGTCCGCATCGTAATGGCCCTGCGGCCAGCACAGATGCCGCGAAGCCACGCCCAGCCGCGAGGCGAGGATCTGCCTGGACAGGGAAAGATCTTCCGCGAGTGCCGCGCGCCGTGTCGCGGAATCGGCGATCGTCCGGTCCCAGCGGACATGGGAATGGGTATGTGAATGGAATTCGAAGGTGCCGGCTGCGCACATCGCCTCCACCTCCGACCAGCGCAACATCACCTCGTCATGCCGTCCAGCCTGGATGCGCTGCATGCACTCACGATGACCGGACAGTGCGGTGACGCCGGTTCGCGCCGGACCTTCGCCCAGCCAGCCGGTGACCACGAACAGCACGGCCTTCATGCCGAATTCCGCCAGTACCGGATGCGCATGCACCCAATTGTCGAGATAGCCGTCGTCGAAGCTGATCACGCAGCTCCTGGCGGGCAGGGGCTCGCCGGCGAAGAAGCGCTCCACCTCGCCCAGCCCGGCACTGCGCCAGCCGGCCCCGGCGAGCGCGGCGATCTGCGCCCGGAAAACCCCGGGACCGAGGGTGACGAGCCCCGGACTCGGGCTGACGTGGTGATACATCAACACCGGCAGCGCCCTGGCCGTCTCCATGGTCAGGATTCCCGGCCGGCCGGCCGAACGGCGCGCGAACTCGCGCACCTCCCGGCCGCGATCTCGTCGAACAGCCGCTCGGTCGCATCCAGCATCGCATCGAGACTGAAATGACGCTGCACGTGCTCGCGCCCGGCGGTGCCCAGCCGCAGAGCCAGCACGGGGTCACGCGCCAGCCTCAGCAGGGCCTCAGCGATGCCTGCCGCATCCCCCGGCTGCGCCAGCAGGCCGGTGCGCTCGTGGATGACGAGTTCGGGCACGCCGCCCACGCGCGTCGCCACAACTGGCAGGCCGCAGCCCAGCGCCTGCGTGACCGCCTGCGGCACGCCCTCGGAGCGCGAGCTGAGCAGGAGCGCATCCGATGCCGCGAGCAGATCCGGGACATCCTCGCGGTGGCCGAGGAAGATCACCCGGTCGGCGACACCCGAAGTGCTCGCGTGCTCGCGCAGGGCTTCCCTGCACGGGCCATCCCCGGCCAGGACCAGGCGCATCGCCGGCAGTTCGTCTCGCAGGCGGGCCAGCGCTTCGAAGGCGAGCTCATGGCGCTTCACCGAACGCAGGATCCCCACCATCAGCACCATCCAGTCGCCCTCGGCGAGGCCGATGCGGGCGCGCAGCGTGGCGCGATCCGTGCCGGCGCGAAAGCTCCCGAAGGCGATCCCGGTCGGAATGGAAACCACCTTGCGCGCCGGGAAGCCGCAGTCCTCGACGAGAGTGCGCCGCATCTGCTCTCCGCAGGCGACGACGCGATCCGGCAGGTAGTGCACGAAATTGAACGGGTTCCGGCGCAACGGAATGTTCAGGTGGCGTGTCCGCACCAGCGCGGCGCCGGCCCACCCGGCCGCGAGCCCACCGCACCAGCTATCGATACCGCTGTGGGTATCGACGATCCCGATCCCTTCCCGCCGGATCAGGCGCACCAGGCCCGCGATGGTCGAGAGGTGCAATTTCCCGGCGAACGGCAGCGTCTCGACCCCGATGCCCCTGGCGCGCGCCTCCTCGGCGATGCGCGCCTGCGGCCGGGTGGCCAGCAAGACGCCATGGCCGCGAGCCTTCATCCCCTCCATCTCGGTCACGATGCGACGTTCCTGCCCGCCCCAGCCATCGGACCATTCGGTATGCAGGATGCGATGCTTCATGAACGCGATGCGGCCTGCCCGGACGAGGACTCCCAGTCCGTTTCCGGTTTCGGCGACAAGTGCTGCAGCCGGTGGAAATGCGCGTAACTGCCGCCCCTCGCCAACAATTCGGCATGCGAACCGGCCTCCACCACGCGGCCCTTGTCCATGACCAGGATGCGGTCCGCGTTTTCGATGGTCGACAGCCGATGGGCGATGACCAGCGTGGTGCGTCCGCGCATGAGCCGCTCGAGGGCAGACTGAACGATGCGCTCGGATTCCGAATCCAGTGCCGAAGTGGCCTCGTCGAGGATCAGGACGGGCGCGTCCTTGAGCAGGGCGCGGGCGATGGCCAGACGCTGCCGCTGGCCGCCGGAGAGCTTCACGCCCTTCTCCCCGATCAGGGTGTCCAGGCCCTGCGGCAACGGGTCGATGAACTCCATCGCGAACGCCGCCCGCGCGGCGGCGACGATGTCCTCACGGCTGGCGCCACGTCGCGCACCGTAGGCGATGTTGGCGGCGACCGTGTCGTTGAACAGCACCACTTCCTGGCTGACCAGGGCGATGTTCTCGCGCAGGCTGGCCAAGCGGATGTCCTCCAGCCGCATCCCGTCGATGCGGATCTCGCCCGCATCCGGGTGGTAGAACCTGGGCAGCAGATTGGCGACCGTGGTCTTGCCGCTGCCGGAGGGTCCCACCAGGGCGACGCTTTCGCCCGGACTGATGCGGAAATCGACCCCGTTCAGGGCGGGCCGTTCGGCCCCCGGATAGGTGAAGGACACCCGCTCGAAGACCACTTCACCGCGGGCACGGGCGAGTTCCCGACTGCCGCGATCGTCTTCGGGCCGAGCATCGATGAGGTGGAAGACGCTCTCGGCGGCGGCCAGGCCCTGCTGGATCGGCGCATTGATGTCGGTCAGCCGCTTGAGCGGGGCCAGCAGCATGAGCATCGCAGTGATGAAGGAAACGAAGCCGCCGACCGTGGTCTGATGACTGGACGCCTGGTACAGGGCGATGCCCATGATGGCGGCCAGGGCGATGGCAACGGCCAACTGGACGATGGGCCCCTGCGCGGAGGACGCCACGGTCACCTTCATCGAGAGGCTGCGCTGTTCCCGCACGGCGTGGCCGAACCTTTCGGTCTCATAGGCCTGTCCGCCGAAGATCTTGACCAGCTTGTGGCCTTCGATGGCCTCCTGCAGGACCTGGACCATCGTGCCCTGATTTTCCAGCACACGCCTGGAGATCCTGCGCAGGCGACCGCCGAAACGGCGGACGGCCAGGGCAATGAACGGAACCGTGACCAGCGTGATCAGGGTCAGCCGCCAGTTGAGATAGAGCAGCCAGCCGAGCAGCCCGAGCACGGAGACGCTGTCCTTGACCAGAGTGGTGAGGGTACTGGTCGCGGCGCTGGCCACCCCGCTCACGTCGTAGACCACGCGCGACATCATGCGACCCGACGCGTTGTCGCTGAAATACTGGGTCGGCAGCGTCACGATGCGATCGAACATGGCCCGGCGCAGATCGGCGATGACATTGCTGGATACCCAGCTCATGGCATAGCCCCCGGCGAACCCGAGCACCGCTCGGGTGATGAAGATGACGAAGATCGCGGCGGGATAGATCAGCCAGTCCCACGCGCCGCGCGCCGAGGCGAAGCCATCGTCCAGCAGGTGCTTCATGAGGGCCGGGAACGCGGGCTCCACGGCCGACGACAACACCATACAGCCGATGGACACCGCGAACGCCTGCCAATAACGCCTGACGTAGCTCAGCAGGCGAAAGTAGAGCCCTCGGCTGTTCATGGCCTTTGCAGCAGTCCTGAATAGAGCTCGCGAAAGCGGGATTGCATGGCATCCAGGGTCAGTGGGGCTGCGGCCTTGCGAGCGCCATCGGAGGCCGCGGCGCAGCGCTCGGTGTCGGCCCATGCGCTCACGATCTCGCGCCAGCCGCCCGTGTCCAGCGCGTCGCGCACCTCGCCGTTCACTCCCGCTTCGATCAGCTCGGCGACACCGCTCTTGCTGCTCGTCAGGACCGGCAGGCCGCAGGCCAGGGCCTCGAGCGCAGCATTGGGAAACGGATCATACAAGGTGGGCAACAGAAAGGCATCGGCGCTGCCGAGCCAGGGCCGCACGTCCTGCTGCGGGCCGACGATGCGCACGCGAGTTCCGCATCGCGCCGCGCGCCGGCGGTAGTCGTTCAGCCGGTGGTCGTTGCCGACGACCACCAGCACGGCCGATGCCGGCAGATCCGGCCACAGATCGAGAAGCAGATCGACGCCCTTGCGCTCGAAACCGGAGCCCACGCAAAGGAACAGCGGCTGAGCCTCCGCCACGCCCAGGCTGCGTCGCAGGGATGGACGATATTCCTCGCGCAGGCGAGGGTGAAATCGGGTCATGTCGACGCCGTTCCGGATCACGTGCAGGCGCGTCTCGTCCAGGCCGTAATGGCGCACGATCTCGTCCCTGACCATGCGTGAATTGCAGACCACCGCCTTGAGGCGCTGGCTCGCATACATCGCCTTTTCCGCAGCCAGGACGCGCCGGTGAAAAAGACTCAGGCGGTCGCCGAATCGGGCCAGCGCACCGCGCCGGCGGCCACGCTGATGCAGCCATTCGCGGTGTACCCCGTCGCCGGCGCGATAGATGTCGCAGCAGCTCAGGCGCTCGTGCGACTGCACCAGATCGAACCCGCCGGCCTTTACCGCAGCGCAGGCCGCGCGGGCAAAGGCGGCATCGCGCCAAGCCCGACCGATCGCGAAGGGCCTGACGAGCTGCCGGCGGTAGGCCGACGCCTCATCCTCCGGCCAGTCGCGGGCGATCACCGTCACGTCGAGGTCATCGACTTGCAGGGCGGCGAGCGCCCGCTCCACGAAACGCTCCGCGCCTCCGAACGGCGTGTAGCGCTGGCGGATGATCGCGATCCTCACGCCGCCGTCGCCAGGAGCTCGCGCGCGGCTGCGATCACGCGCCCGGCCTCCAGGCTCACCAGGCAATCGCTGAGCTTGCCGCCGCCGCAACCGTCGATGCCGCACGGCCGGCAGCCGTGCCGATCGGAGGCAACCACGCGATGCGGCACGCCCCAGGGCGCCCAGTTCTTTTCGCCCGAGGGACCGAAGATCGCCACCACCGGCGTGCCCATGGCGGCAGCGATGTGCATCGGCGCGGAGTCCACGCCGACGAACAGCCGCGCGCGTGCGCTGAGCGCTGCCAGTTCCTTGAGCGAAAGCTCGCCCGCGAAGCTCGCTGCGGGCGAGCCGAGGCGATCCTGGATCGCCCCGATCATCCGGTGTTCAGCGGCTTCCGGCGCAGCGGTCAACACGATCTGCCAGCCATCCGTGCGCAGCGCCGCAGCGACCGCCGCCATACCCTCCACCGTCCAGCACTTGAAGCGCCATCGTGAGGCCGGATGAAAATGGATGAAGCGCCGTGCTTCGATACCGCGCTCGGCCATCAGGGTGGCGACGCGGCGATCTGCCGCATCGCCGGGCACCAGCACCAGCCGGCGATCCTGCGGCCCGGGCTGGATCCCGATGCGGCGAAGAACATCGAGATCGGATTCGACCACATGCCTGCCGCCTGCGAGCGGCAAGGCGGCGAGATGCGTGAAACTGCGGCGCCACACCCGCAAGCGGCCGCGCGCCGCCGGCGCGACCGCCCAGCGCGGCGCGAGCAGCCGCGCGAGCCACGCTCCCCGGTTGTGTTCGGTCAGATGCACGAGGAGATCGTAGCCGCGCGCGCGCAGCGCGGCGAGCAGCGCGAGCTCGGCGCGCGCCCGTACCCACGGCGCGCGGCTCTTCCACTCGCGGTCGATCACGTGCAACTGCGCGAGCGCCGGGTGTCCCGCGAGCATGGCGGCGGTGTCCGCATAGACCAGGGCATCGATCTCCGCCTGCGGCGCGTGCGTCTTCAGCACGGAAAGCACCGGCGAGGCGAGGAGCACGTCGCCGTGATGGCGCAGCTTGATCACCAGCGCGCGGCGCAGTTCCTTCAGCGGTACGGCGTCTTCGGACATGAAAGGGGAACCGGGGAACGGAGCGCTTGGGGCGCGGCACCGGCCGCATGCCCGCCTGCGGCGGCACGGCGATCCCGCGAACGGCGAGCGTCGGCACGCCGAAGGGGCGCCCGATGGGAAAGTGCGATTGTAGCCTGCCCCGGCCGCTTGACCACGCCGCCCGGATGGCGAATCATCCGGCATCCGTCACCGCACCGGCCCACATGACCAGAACGGCGCTGATCGCATCGCTTCTCGCCTGCACGGCGGTCGCGGCGGCGGTTTCCTCGGCCGCAATCGCTGGAGACCCGAAGATGCTGACACTGACATCGAGCGCGTTCGCGCACAACGGCGACATCCCCCGCGAGTACACCTGCGACGGCAGCGACACCTCCCCGCCGCTTGCCTGGTCGGGGGCGCCGGCCGGCACGCGCAGCTTCGTGCTGATCGTGGATGATCCGGACGCGCCCGATCCCGCGGCACCGAAGCGCACCTGGGTGCATTGGGTGCTCTACGACATCCCGGCCGCCACCAACGCCCTGGAGAAGGGCGTGAAGCGCCTGCCGCAGGGGACGCGCGAGGGGCTGAACGACTGGGGTCGCACCGGCTACGGCGGCCCCTGTCCGCCGATCGGGCGTCATCGCTATTTCCACAAGCTCTATGCACTCGACATCGAGCTGCCCGATCTCGGGCGCCCGGCCAAGGCCCGGGTCGAGCAGGCGATGGCGGGCCACATCCTCGCGCAGGCCGAGCTGATCGGACTGTATCGCCGCTGAGCCCCGCTCCGGCAAGGCGGCGATGACGAAGGCAAGCGAAGCGGCGGCCACCGTTGGCACGCCGGCACGGGTGCTGCCGGATTACGGCGGCGGCAGCCTCCTCAACCTGATGCAGAGCCTCGCACTGGCGAGCGGGGTGAGGGCGTGTCGCTATCCGCCGCTGCGCGGGCTCGATGTCGATCGGCTGAAGGCAGCCGCGAACCTGGTGCTGATCCTGGTCGACGGGCTCGGCCTGCACACGCTCGCCGGCCCCGGCCGCGGCACCGTTCTCTTTCGCCACCTCCACGGTTCGGCGACCTCGGTCTTCCCTTCGACCACTGCGGCCGCGATCACCACCGTGATGACCGCGCTGGCGCCGCGCGCGCACGGCCTCACCGGCTGGCACATGTATTTCCGCGAGATCGACCGCATCCTGGCCTCGCTGCCGCTCGTCGCGCGCGACGGCGCAGCGCTCGCGCCCGGGCTGCTCCCGCTCGCGCCGCGCCTGTTCGGGCACCACCCGCTCTATGGCCGGCTCGATCGCCGCTCCTGGGTGCTGAGCCCGGCCGCGATCAGCGACTCGCCCTTCAACCGCCACCACAGCGAGGGCGCGCAACGGCTCGCCTATGGCGATGCGGAGGAGATGTTCGCGCACGCCGAGCGGCTGATCGCAGACGGCCGGGAGCGCCGCTTCCTCTATGCCTATTTCCCGGCCCTGGACGAAGCGGCCCACGAATTCGGCATCGGCAGCCCCGAGGCGCTCGCCTGCCTGGACGCCTTCGACCACGCCTTCGCGCGCTTCGCGGCGTCGGTGCGCGGGTCGGATACGGCCGTCATCGTCACCGCCGACCACGGCTTCATCGACTCCCCGCCGGACCGGCTGATCGAGCTCGACGGCCATCCGCGGCTGGCGGCGACGCTGTCCCGCCCCCTGTGCGGAGAGCGGCGCATCGCCTATTGCTACCTGCGCGAGGGCGCAGCCGCCGAGTTCGAGCGCTACGTCGGCTCCGAACTGGGCCACGCGTGTACGGCCCGCCGTAGCATGGATCTGGTCGAGGATGGCTGGTTCGGACCGGGCGAGACCAACCCCGAGCTCGCCTCGCGCATCGGCGATTACACGCTGGTGATGAAGGACGACTGGACGATCCTGGACCGGCTGCCGGGCGAGAAGCGCCACCGCATGGTCGGCGTGCATGGCGGTGTCTCGGCACAGGAGATGCGGGTGCCGATCGTGACGATCTGAACGCGCAAAAAAAAAGCGCAACCGGGAAGGTTGCGCAAAATCCACACCAAAGGAGGAGGGTGGAAGAACTTCGTCACGATCTCCGGAGGAGGCCAGAGCATCACGACGGTTGCGATTGTGCGCGCCCGTTCGGAAAAAAGCAAGCGTTTTTTGTGCGGCGCATGAAATTACTCAAAGCGCTTGATCCGAGAAAGGTTTTCCAGATTAACCTGTTTGTGTCCAATCGGTTGCGCACGTCTGGAGGTTCCGCTGCATTTCTGATAATGCTCAGATCCTCTGGACTCGATCCAGGCGAATCCGGCCACGATTATTGCGTCGCACCATCGCCAGGACTCGGCTGACGCACGGCCGCGGCCCGGCATTCGCTCCCGCTCGGATAGAATCCGCCGGCAGGTGTCCGGGCGGGAGGTGTCCGATGAAGTGCACGACCCGATGGATCGACGGGATGAGCTTCGCCGCGGAGACCGCGAGCGGCCACCTCGTCGTCATGGACGGCGCGCCGGAGGGGGGCGGGCGCAACCTCGCGCCGCGCCCGATGGAGCTCATCCTGGCGGGGACGGGAGGCTGCACGGCCTATGACGTCGTGCTGATCCTCAAGCGCGGCCGGCACGCGATCACCGGATGCGAGGTCAGACTGGAGGCCGAACGCGCGCCGGCCGATCCCAAGGTCTTCACCCGCATCCGGCTGCACTACCGGATTCGCGGCAAGGCACTGAAGCCGGAAGCGGTCGCGCGCGCGGTGGAGCTGTCCGCCGAGAAATACTGCTCGGCGACGGCGATGCTGGCGAAGACCGCCGCGATCACGCACGACTGGGAGATCGTCGAAGAGTCCTAGGGCGCACGCGGGGCACTGCGCCGCATGCCGCCGGCACATCGCGCCGGACGGCCGGCGCAGGAGCGATCAGAACGGGATGTCGTCGGGAATCTCGGCGATGGCCGAGCCCGCGCCCGCGCTCGGGCTCGGGCTCGGGCTCGGGCGCGCGGGCTCGGCGGCGGTGCGCGCAGGCGCCTCTCCCATGCCTTCCCTGCGCCCCAGCATCTTCATGACATCGGCGCGGATCTCGGTCGTATAGCGATCGTTGCCTTCCTTGTCCTGCCACTTCCGGGTGCGCAGCGACCCCTCGACGTAGATCTGCGAGCCCTTCTTCAGGTACTGGCCGGCGATCTCCGCGAGCTTGCCGAAGAAGGCGATGCGATGCCATTCGGTCGCCTCCTTCTTCTCGCCGGTAGCCTTGTCCTTCCAGGTATCGGTGGTGGCCAGGGTGGCGTTGCACACCGCATCGCCGCTCGGCAGATAGCGCGTTTCCGGATCCTTGCCCAGGTTGCCGACCAGGATGACCTTGTTCACTGATGCCATGGAGACCTCCTCACGATGTTGGCCGCGGCCTCATCGGCCGCGAAGAGCTGCGCGCGGGTACGCGGCGCGCCCGCATTACACGCCCCGCGTGCGCCTGCCGTCAATCCGCCCGGGGTGCTACGCCGAAAGCCCTACGACGAGCGTCCGGGAGCGCCGAGCAATTCTCTCACCCGGGCCTCGTCCCAGCGCTCCAGATTGACCTTCAGGTAAGCCATTCCCGTTTCCGGCACCACCCGCGCCTCGCGCACCCCGGCCACCCCGGCGAGCTGGCTGCGCACGGCATCCGCGTCGGTGCCCGGCGCGAGCGCGAATTCGCGCCGTGCGATCACCGATGGCGCGCGCATCGACCAGGCGAGAGCGAGCCAGATGGCCGCGAGGACCGCCGCGAATCCGAACACTCCCTGCATCCCGTAATGCCTGGCGAGCAGCCCGCCGATGCCCCCGCCTGCGAACAGGCCCAGGGATTGCATCGTGTTGTAGATGCCCAGCGCGGTGCCTTTTGCGCGCGGCGGTGCGACGCGCGACACGAGCGAGGGCAGACTCGCCTCCAGGATGTTGAAGGCGACGAAGAACGCGAGCAGCAGGCCGACGATCCCGTAGAAGCTCCCGGCGAGCACGAGGAAGCCGAGATCGCACGCCAGCAGCAACAGCACCGCGGCGACGAAGACCGGCTTCAGGCGTGCGCGCTTCTCCGCGTAGAGGATCGCGGGCAGCATCAGCACGAAGCTCGCGAACACCACCGGCAGGTAGATCTTCCAGTGCTGAGCGACCGGCAGGCCGCCCTGCGCGACGATCATTGCCGGGACGACGACGAACAATCCCATCTGCATGGCATGCAGGGAGAAGATGCCGAAGTTCAGCCGCGCGAGCTGCGGGTCGAACAGTACCTGCGCGAAGCGCACGCCGGTCTCGGCCGCCGCCTCCCGTTCGGGGACTCTAGGCACCACCCAGGCCACCACCGCGATCGCGCCCAGCGCCAGCGCCCCGGTCAGGTAGAAGATGCCGTCCATCCCGATCCAGGCGTAGAGCATGGGCGCGAAGATCAGCGATCCGGCGAACACCACGCCGATCGACGAGCCGATCATCGCCATCACCTTGGTGCGGTGCTCCTCCCGCGTGAGGTCGGCCGCGGCCGCCGTGACCGCCGCCGAGATCGCGCCGGCGCCCTGCAGCGCGCGCCCCGCGATCATCGCGTAGATGTCCTGCGCCGCGCCCGCGAGCAGGCTTCCCGCGGCGAAGATCAGCAGTCCGGCGGCGATCGCCGGCTTGCGCCCGTAGCGGTCGGACGCCATGCCGAACGGAAGCTGGAACATCGCCTGGGTGAGGCCATAGGCGCCCAGCGCGATGCCCACCAGCGTGAGATCGGCGCCGCCCGGAATCGTGCGGGCGTGGACGGCGAACACCGGGAGGATGAGGAACAGGCCGAGCATGCGCAGGGCGAAGATCCCCGCGAGCGACACTCCGGCCCTGACCTCGTCGGGACGCATGCGGTCGGCCGAGGGCGCTGACATCGAAACGGTTTGGCTCGAAGACGACGGATTGCGTATATTAGCAGGTCGCCCTTCCGCTCCAGGCCCGATGGAAGAGATCCGCATACGCGGTGCCCGCACCCACAACCTCAGGAACCTGAGCCTCGAGCTGCCCCGCAACCGCCTGACGGTGATCACCGGCATCTCGGGCTCGGGCAAGAGCTCGCTCGCCTTCGACACGCTCTACGCCGAAGGCCAGCGCCGTTACGTGGAGTCGCTGTCCGCCTACGCGCGCCAGTTCCTGGAGCGGATGGAAAAGCCCGACGTCGATCTGATCGAGGGGCTCTCGCCCGCGATCGCGATCGAGCAGCGCTCGACCAGCCACAATCCGCGCTCCACCGTCGGCACCGTCACCGAGATTCACGACTACCTGCGGCTGCTGTACGCGCGCGCAGGCACGCCGCATTGCCCCGAGCACGGCCTCGCCCTCGATGCCCAGAGCGTCGCGCAGATGGTCGATCGGGTGCTCGCGCTGCCCGAGGGGACGCGGATCATGATCCTCGCGCCGGTGGTCTCCGGCCGGCGCGGCGAGCAGGGCGAGCTCATCGCGGAGCTTCGCGCGCAGGGCTTCGCGCGCCTGCGCATCGACGGGCGCGTGTGCGAGATCGACGCCCCGCCCCGGTTGGCGACGCGCAGCGCGCATTCGATCGACGTCGTCATCGACCGGCTGCGGGTAAGCGCCGAAATGCGCGGGCGGCTCGCCGAATCCTTCGAGACCGCGCTCACCCACGCCGAGGGACGCGCGCTGGCGGTGGAGATGGACGGCGGCGCCGAGCACGCGTTCTCCTCGCGCTATGCCTGCCCGGCGTGCAGCTTCTCGCTGCCGGAGCTCGAGCCGAGGCTGTTCTCGTTCAACAACCCGATGGGCGCCTGCCCGCGCTGCGGCGGCCTGGGCACGGTGACCTTCTTCGATCCCGAACGGGTCGTCGCCCACCCGGGGCTTCCGCTCGGGGCGGGCGCGATCCGCGGCTGGGACCGGCGCAACCAGTTCTATTTCCAGATGCTCGCGAGCCTCGCCGCCCATTACCGGTTCGACATCGAAGCCCCGTTCCAGGAATTGCCCGAGCCGGTGCGCCAGGTCATCCTCTACGGCTCGGGCACGCACGAGCTTCCCTTCCGCTACCTTTCGGACAACGGCCGCGCGACGACGCGCATCCACGCCTTCGAGGGCATCCTGCCCAACATGGAGCGGCGCGCGAGAGAGACCGAGTCGGCGGCCGTGCGCGAGGAACTGGCCAAGTACCAGAGCACGCGCACCTGCCCCGAGTGCGAGGGCACGCGCCTGAGGCGGGAGGCCCGGCACGTCAGCATCGGAGGGCGGAACCTGCCCGAACTCGGCGCACTGCCGCTCGCCGGGCTGCAGGCCTTCTTCGCCGGGCTCGCGCTCGAAGGCTGGCGGGGACAGGTCGCCGACCGGATCGTGCACGAGATCAAACTGCGGCTCGGTTTCCTGGTCGATGTCGGGCTCGCCTATCTCACGCTCGACCGCGCGGCGATCACGCTCTCGGGCGGGGAAGCGCAGCGCATCCGGCTCGCTTCCCAGATCGGCTCGGGGCTCACCGGCGTCCTGTACGTGCTCGACGAGCCCTCGATCGGGCTGCACCAGCGCGACAATCGCAGGCTGCTCGACACCCTGCTGCGGCTGCGCGATCTGGGCAACACGGTCATCGTGGTCGAGCATGACCGCGAGGCGATTCGCTGCGCGGATCATGTCATCGACATGGGGCCGGGGGCGGGCGAGCATGGTGGCGCCATCGTCGCCCAGGGCAGCCCGGCGAGAATCGCCGCCCACCCGGAGAGCCTCACCGGCGCCTATCTCTCGGGGCGCCGCGCGATCGCCATTCCCAGCCGTCGGCAAGCGCCCGATCCCGCCCGCACGCTGGTGCTGCGCGGTGCGCGCGGCAACAACCTCAAGGACGTCACCCTGAGGCTTCCGGCCGGGCTGTTCGTGTGCGTCACGGGAGTCTCCGGATCGGGCAAGTCGACCCTCATCAACGACACCCTGGTGGCCGCCGCCTCGCGCAGCCTGTACCGCGCGGCGGTGGAGCCGGCGCCCTTCGATTCGATCGAACGCCTCGACCTCTTCGACAAGGTGGTGAGCGTCGACCAGTCGCCGATCGGCCGCACGCCGCGCTCGAATCCGGCCACCTACACCGGGCTTCTCACCGTGATCCGCGGCCTGTTCGCGCTCGTGCCCGAGGCCCGTGCGCGCGGCTACGGCCCCGGGCGCTTCTCCTTCAACGTCCGCGGCGGGCGCTGCGAGGCCTGCCAGGGCGAGGGGCTGATCAAGGTCGAGATGCACTTCCTGCCGGACATCTTCGTGCCCTGCGACCTGTGCCACGGCAAACGCTACAACCGCGAGACGCTGGAGATCCGCTACAAGGGCCGCAACATCCACGAAGTCCTCGACATGACGGTGGAGCAGGCGTGCGAGTTCTTCGGCCCGGTGCCCGCGGCGGCGCTCAAGATCGAGACCCTGGCCGAAGTCGGGCTGGGCTACATGCGGCTCGGCCAGGCCGCCACCACGCTCTCGGGCGGAGAGGCGCAGCGGGTCAAGCTCGCCCTCGAACTCGGCAGGCGGGACACCGGAAGCACGCTGTACGTCCTCGACGAGCCGACCACCGGCCTGCACTTCCAGGACATCGACCTGCTGCTCGGCGTGCTGCTGCGGCTGCGCGACCGCGGCAACACCGTCGTGGTGATCGAGCACAACCTCGACGTCATCAAGAGCGCCGACTGGGTCGTCGATCTGGGTCCCGAAGGCGGCGAGGCGGGAGGCAGGATCGTCGCCGAAGGCACGCCGGAGGCGATCGCCGCCACTCCCGGCTCGCACACCGGACGCTATCTCGCGACCCTGCTCTCCGCGGACAAGTCCCTTGCGCGGCGCCGCCGGCCGGCATAAAGTCCCATTCCACAGTCATTGCCCGGACCCTCGGTCGCCTCGATGAGCCCCGTTGGACGCCTGCCCGCGAATCTCGCCCTCGCGCCATTGCGACCGGCGCAGGGCGCCGCTTCGCGCCCGCAGCCCGGGGCGCGCCAGGCGCTCGCACGCAGCCCGGCACGGGCGTCCGGCACCCCCGCAGCGGCTCGCCCGCGCCCGGCCGGGCCAGTGCCGCTGCCGGGATCTGCGGCCGCGAGCGTGCGTGCCCCGATGCTCGCCCTCTACGAGGCCAATCAGGCCGGCTGGCCGGCGCCGGGTCCGCAGCGCATCGATCTGTACGCCTGACTCACCCAGGGTCAGTTCTTTACTTTATAGTTTTTCCGGCTACGCCCCGCGCCCGGCGGCCGGACGTGCAATGCCAAGGTCATCGAGACTATAAAGTAAAGAACTGACCCCAACATCCATCAGCATGGCTCCCAGGCCAGGAAGTCGTCCCACACGACATCGCCCGCGCGCACCGGCACGCCGGCGGCGGTCACCGACTGCGGGCCAGGCTCCGCGATGCGCACCGCGATCTGCGCGGCCGAGAACTCCGCCACCTCTCCGCGAATGCGCGTGCGGTTGCCGATTCCGATCGCAACCCACTGGCACACGCGCACGCCGGGCCGGGCGAGCGCCGCGCGCGCCGCAGCGATCGCCTGCGCGCGCAGCCGCATCATCGGGGTGGGCGGCCCCGTCATGACATCGTTCTCCCACGGCCCGGCATAGCGGTCACCGCTCGGCCATGTATAGACGCCGTACCCATGGCGCCTGTCGGATCGGTATTCTCCTTCGTAGCGCTCCCCCGCCCAGCGCCCGCGCCCCCAGGTGTAGGCGCCGCGCCCGTGCCTGCGATCCTCGAAGAATTCGCCCTCGTAGCGGTCGCCGCTCGGCCAGACCTTCACCCCGCGCCCGTGCTTCATCCCTGCCCAAAACTCGCCCTCGTAGCGCGCGCTGCCCTCGGCGCGGCCGCGGCCCGAGGCGAGCCCATCGACACACCCGCCTTCGTAGCGGCCCGGAAGCTCGGGATCGAGGACGCGGCAGGGGGACTGGGCGAGGGAGAACTGCGGGATCGTGCCGGCCAGCAGCACGGCCGCCGTGAGCACGACGGCGCGACTGTATCCGATGGCGCGGGGCGCGCGCGCGATTCGAATGCTCACGAGGGCCATGCGCGAATATATCCCCGCGCCGGACGAAGCGCGCAAGTCAGCGCGAGGCTGCAGATCGCGCAGAGCTCCGACAGCGCACGAAGGGGGTGGCCGGCAGGTGTCGAAAAACTTGCCACGATCCGCACGCCGCCCGATCTCGTCGAGGGCGATTCGCCGCGCCGACCTTGCGCGAGAACCGTTTCGGACCACCGCGCCGCCGGCAGGCAGCAGATCGAAGTTTGAATGCCCCAGTCCCGGCAGTCGCTTTGCGTCGGGCTGTCTTGCCCGCCGGCCCGCCATGCGATCGGCCGGCGCCGGAGATTTCGATTCCGGGCTTCGGGAAAAGGCTGTCAGAAGCGAAATATGGTGGCCATCCTTGTCGACAGACTTTACACAGTGACCCGATCAGCCCCGTCAGGAATTTCGCATTTGCCATTTATTCATTGCGTTAGTAACATCGGCCTGCTTCCTGCATGCAGAACCCCGACCATTGCGAGCGGAGGTTGAAATCATGAAAGCGCTTGTCACTGCCATCTCTTCCATCGCTGCCCTGACCTTGTCCGCGCCGGCGTTCGCGTTGGTGGCTAACGGCGATTTCGAAACTGCCGAGGCCGTCTCTGGGGTACCCACGACCGCCGGGGACTGGGGCCAGGATCTGGCAACGATCGTAGCCGCAGAGAACGGGATCTCGCCATTCTCCGGCAGCCGAATGCTCAGATTCGACAGCACGTCGAGCACGTTGCCCGGGTCCGGCCTCGGGTCCGACGTGACGCAGCTCATCGATCTCACCCCGGATGCCGCCGCGATCGCGGCGGGGGCCACCCTGTCGGCGGCTGCGTTTTTCAATCGCGTTACCGGCGACAGCAACACGGATACCGAGTTCAATATCGCCCTCAGGGCGTACCACGGCGCCCTCGCCTCCTTTGCGGACGCCAGCTTTTCCAGTAGTCCATTGGCATTGTCCTCGAACGCGCTTTTCTCCGACGGCAATCCCGCCACTTGGGAAACGCTCGGCACCTCGCTGGACCTCCCCGTGAATACGACGTTCGTCGCGCTGACGATCACGGCTCGCGAGAATGTTCTGAACAGCACCCCGGAATTCGACGGCCACTATGCAGACAACGTATCCGCGTCGCTGGCAGCGGTTCCAGAGCCGGAGACCTACGCGCTGTTCCTGGCAGGTTTGGGACTTGTCGCTCTGGCTCGCCGTCATCGATCCTGACCGCTGACCCACGCATTACCGCCGGTCAAATTCACCCGGACACCGCCGGCTGCTGCAACACCTGTTCGATCGTCGAAAGATACCGCCCGATCACGACGCTCTCGTCGAACTCGCGCTCCATCTTGCGGCGCCCCGCGTCGCCCATCCGTCTGCGCGCCTCGGGTGCCAGCGCCAGCATGCGCTGCATCTTCTCGGACAGGTCGCGGGCGTCGCGCGGCGCGCACAGCAATCCGGTGACTCCGTCCTCGACGACGTGACGACATCCGGCAACGTCGGTCGCGATGACCGGAATCCCCATCGCCGAGGCTTCCAGCAGGCAACGCGGCGTCCCTTCCCGGTAAGAGGGCAGCACGACGCAGTCTGCCTGCGCGAACACCGGCACGACATCGTCGGTCGCACCCAGATACCGGATCAGGCCGGCGGCTTGCCAGGACGCGACTTCCTGCCGCGGGACCGCGGAAGGATTCTTGACATCGAGGAAGCCGACGACGCGGAACTCGATCTGGGAATTCGCCGCGCGCAGGATCCGGGCGGCCTCGACGAACTCGGCGAGCCCCTTGTCCCACAACAACCTGGCCGCGAGCAGAAAGACGAACGGCCCATTCGTGGCGGCCCGCTGGGACGGATCGAACCGAGCGAGGTCGACTCCGGATCCCGGCAAGGATTCGCTGCGCGCGGGTCGAACCAGCCGGTTACGCTCGAAGAGGCGCCGGTCATCCTCGTTTTGAAAGAACACGCGATACGGATGTCTCAGCGCCGCGCGATACAACTGCCGGACGACCCACGTCAGCCATCCACCCTGGATGAAGCCGCTTCCGAGCCCGGAAATGGTCGCGAGCACTGGAATTCCTGCCAGTCTGCCCGCCATCGAGCAGTAGATGTTTACTTTCGGCGTAAAGGTGAGCAGCACGTCGGGCCGCTCGCGGCGAAAAATGCCGATCAGCCGAAGGACCAAGGCGCCGTCGGCGAGAGGGTTGGTGCCGGCATTGTCCATGACAAGAGGATGATGCCCGGCACCCAGGCCGTGGATTCGGTCGACATAAGCATCGACGGGGGACAGCACGGTCACCCGATGGCCTTCGCGCAACAGGGCCTCGATGAGGCGGCTGCGGAAGTTGACGACGAACCATGTGGTATTCGCGGCGATCCAGACCTCCCAGGGCCGCCGCATGTCTGCTAGCCCCACGCGGTGCACCCTCCGAAGCGCGCCGCTCTGCGCGCGTCAAACATGCGTCGTCGCCCTCGCTGCACTTTCCCGCCCCGGGCGGACCGGCGATCGTTGTGACTCCAGCCAGGCCTGGAACATCAGCACATCCCACAGATAAGCGCCCCAATCCCTCGTGCCGGCAAGATGTTCCGCCCACGCATCACGGACAGGCAAAGGACGAAAGAACCCCTCCCGGTTCAAGCGGGTTGCGCCGATCAGCGATTCGGCCCAATCCCGCAATGCGCCGCGCAACCACTCGCCGATCGGCACGCCGAACCCCATCTTGGGACGCTCGACGAGCGCCTTCGGAACGTAGTGATGCAACACCTGGCGCAGCAGCCATTTCCCTGCACCTTCGCGAATCCTGAAATCGAGCGGGAGCCGCCAGGCGAACTCGATCACGCGGTGATCGAGCAGCGGCATCCGGGTTTCCAGGCTGACACCCATTGCCGCGCGGTCCACCTTTGCCAGGATGTCGTCGGGCAGGTAACCCAGCGTGTCCCAGGCCATCATGCGTTCACGGAAATCACGATCTTCGAACGACGTTCCGGGATCGGTCAGTACGGTCATGGGCTCGTCGGCGCCGCGCACGATCTCGGCGGGCGTCTTCCAGTGCGAGGTCATTCCCCGGTAGAACGCCCGTTCGTCGGGGAGCGAAACGATGTCGGCCGCCTTCCGCAGCTTGTCGGAAGTTCTGCCCGCGCGCGCATGACGGCGCAGCAACGGATCCAGCCATGCCAGCAGGGGGGAATCCAGTACCGCGGCCGGTGTGCGCCGGATCGACTGTGCGCCAAGACGACGCAACGGCGCGGGTACGCGGCCGACGCGGCCCCACAGTCGGTGCGCGGACGCGTACCGCGAATAGCCGCCGAACGATTCATCTCCCCCATCGCCCGACAGGCTCACGGTCACCTCCTGCCGCGCCAGCTGCGCAATCAGGAAAGTGGGAATCTGCGACGAATCGGCGAACGGTTCGTCATAGAGCGACGGGAGCCTCGGGACGACCGCCAACGCCTCGGCAGGCGTGACATAGAGCTCGGTGTGATCGGTGCCGAGTTGCCGTGCCAATGCGCGGGCATCGACGGCCTCGTCGTAGCCCCGCTCGTGAAACCCGATGGTAAAGGTCTTGACCGCTCGGCTGCTCTGCGCCTGCATCAGGGCAACCACCGTCGAGGAATCCACGCCGCCGGACAGAAAGGCGCCGACCGGCACGTCCGCAACCATCTGTCCCGCAACCGCCTCCCGAAGCAACCGGTCAAGCATCGCCGTGGCCGCGGCGGTGGTCCCGGAGAACGGTTCGGCCGAACCGCGCGAGATGACCTCGCTCAGTGACCAGTAGGCGACCGGGGCGGGCAATTCCCCGCTCGCCATTCTCGCGAGCGGCAACTCGAGGCACGTACCCGGTTTGAGTTTCCCGATGCCGCAGTAGATCGAATACGGCTGCGGGATGTAGCCGTGGCGGAGCAGGAGCGTGATGGCGTTGCGATCGACCTGCCCGCACCACGCCGGATGGGTGCGCAGGGCGCTCAACTCGGAGCCGAAGAGCAGCACCCCGCCGCTCAATCCGAAGTACAGCGGCTTTTCGCCGATCCGGTCCCGTGCGAGATAGAGCACCTTCTTGCGCGTATCGAACAACGCGAAGGCGAACATGCCTGCACATCGCTTCAGCGCGGCGGTGACGCCCCAATGCTCGAACGCCGCAAGCAGGGTTTCCGTGTCGGAACGCCCGCGCCAGGCGGGGGCGGCGCCGAGGTGCTCCAGCTCCGCGCGAAGCTCCGAGAAATTGTAGATTTCGCCGTTGAAAACGATGACATAACGCCGGCCGGCCGAAACCATCGGCTGATGGCCCGCCGGCGAAGGATCGAGGATGGCGAGCCGCCGGTGCGCCAGCGCTACGCCTGATTCCTGCTCGGTCCACACGCCCGCATCGTCCGGACCGCGATGCGCCAGCGATGCGGCCATGCTGCGAGCCACGGCTTCGAGTTCCAAGGCCGGAAGCCCGCCGTGCGGATCGACGAAGCCCGCGATGCCGCACATCAGCGACGCTTCCCGAAGCCACGGATACGTATCGGCTCGATGCCCGCCCCGCCGGCATCGCCGGCCCTGCGATCCGACCATCGCCGCTCGGAATGCATCGCGTCACCCATCGACGGCATCCACCTCGAAAGCGTCGCTCACGGACCGATCGGTGAGCAGCCCGCCTCGCACCGTCAGGCGCCCGCGTTTCGCGGGCAGCATTTCCGCGTGCATCACCGCCTGCGCAGCGGTGCGGGCGAACCCGCTGACGCGTATGCGATCCCAGACATTGCGCGTCTGGTTCACATCCGGCTTCCCGTCGTGGGTATAGGAGCGGAAGAGCACCGGATAACCGGTCGACGCTTCCGCATCCACGTCCAGATCGACCGAGACATCCCGGATCACGCCGGCGCCGGTGCCGGGACCCGGCTGCTGCTCGAAAACGACCAGGCCGTGCGGAGCCTTGATGCGCGTGCCCCTCGCGAAATACCGAAGCACGATGTCGGAGGTGTCGAACTCGTAGCGCTTGATCAGGCAGTCCGCGCTCGCCTGCGCGCCATTCATCGAGCGGACGGAGACCCGGTGCCCCGTAACACCGTAGACGAAGTAGGACCGGTTGCAATTCGTCGTCTCGATCGATCCGATCACCATGTCATCACCGTTTTCCTGGCAGTTCACGCCGTAGTAACAATCCTCGCAGACGAGCCGATCGACGCGAATGCCGCTGACACGGTTGGCTGTGCGGCCTTTCACCAGGATCCCCGCCACGAGGTTTCTGGCCGTAACCCGGCCGAAAGAGATTCCGCTGGAGGGCCCGGTCTGACCGACGATCATGAACCCGACGGCTCCACGCCACTTCTGGCGTGCGTCCCCGCCATGGTCCACGATCTCGAAATCGCCGACGAACAGATCGCTGACGCTGGAGACGCCGAAAACCGTGGTGACCGCCTTCTCGATCGTATTCACGATCAATCTGACCCGTCCCTGCGAGCGGATGCGGATCCGGCCGCCGCGCAGGCTTATCGCGGTGGACGGAATCGAGCGTCCCAACTCGCCGAGGTAATAGTCGCCCTCGGGGAACACGATGCTCTTCGACGCGCGCAAGGCGCTCACGACTGCCGCCCTGTCGTTGGTGGCGCCGTCGCCTTTGGCACCGAAGTCCTTGACCGACACACTGCCGGCCTCCACATCTGCGCGCGCGCCGGCAGTCGCGGCCGATAGGCCGACGAACCCTGTAGCCGCCAGACCACGAAGAAACGCCCGCCGGTAGACGTCCATTGCCGCAAGCCTCCGCACAGAAGACAACATCATGAACCGCAGCCGTCGCTCGCGAAGCTCGCCATGTTCGCGCTCCGCAGCCTGCCTGCGGCACACCTCCCCGCGATCAGGTCACAAACCTCAGCCAGTCTCGCAAGCCCGTGACCGAGCGCAGGCCCGAGATTGTGCTCGTGAAACCAGAGGTGGAACACCTCGCCCGGCGCCATGCCGTCGAGTGCGCGGCACAGCCTGTTCAGGTGAAAGCCCCACAATGCGTGCGGCAAATCGAAGCGCACGAAAGCGGATGCACGGCAATCGCGCCCGTCGATGGCGCTCGCCGTATGCGCGAGGGGGATCAGCGCATCCGCGAATCGAAGCCCCCGGGAGACGATATCCTGGTGACGCGACGCGAAGCGATTGTAGTACCAAGGCAGCGGATTCCCGCGCCAAACGCGAATCCCGGCCTGCGCAACGACGTCGAGGAAGTTCGGCTGATTCCGGGGAAATACCAGGCTGACCGGCGCGCGCCCGAAGCGGTCCGTCCACAACCTGCGCACGGCTTCCAGATCGCCCGCGACGTCGTGCGCGGTGATGCCGGGTTCGAGCATGAAGATGTGGGAAAATGTATGCGTACCCAGATCCACCCCCTGAGAATTCGCGATCAGCCCGAGCTCGGCCGGAAGGAAATGTAGCGTGCCGTCCGGGTCGAGATCGGCATAACGCGCATCGATCGCCAGTTCGCCAGCCTCATAGGACGGCGGCGCCGGTGCTCGAGCGAAGTACTCGTCCCAGCCCGTACAAGCAAGCGCTCCGACTGCCGCCCAAGTGGCTTTCAAGCCGCGCTCGCCAAGGATGCGCAGGATCTCGGGAACCGCCGCCCGTCCGGCCTCGAGGTTTGCCCGATACGCGTTCATATCCAGCCCGAGCCTATCATGCATGCCCCAGCGCATCTCCAGGTCGATCGAGATGGCGACGGAGCGCTCCGGGCCGTGCGGCCCCGTGGGTGCGCTCCCGCGCGAGGCGACCGCAGGCGATTGCGTTTCGAGCGATCGAGTCACGCGACTGTCCTCCTGGCTTCGCGTGCGCTCGCCTCGCCCCGGCGGCTTCGGCCGAAGGCGCTGCACACGGACCACCGACAGCCCTGGGGGCGATCTCTCATACAGGTGCCCATGGCGCGCCGATGCAATCCCGCGAATCAGCCAAAATCCGTCGCGGCCAGCGTCAGCAGATGCCATTGCCTGGGCGATCCATCCACCTGTGCCGGCGGAGTAGCGAAAAAGCGGTAATACTTGTGCATCCGAGGCAATGCCCATAGTCTGCGGGGTACCGGGACCGGATTGGCCTCGACGCCGGCAACCGGCCATGCGATCAGGGAGGGACGCCAAAGGCTCGCGGGCGGCCCCGCCTTCCAGAAATCCCCTCCCTGCCAGTCCACGATGAGATCCACCATCGGCCGGAAGGCGCGCCGCACCCAGTAGCCGAGCACCCGATTCCCCTGCCGCAACGACCCGACCCGATAGCTACGCGTGGGATGGCGAAAGAAACGCCACTCGATGAATGCCGCGTCTGCGGCGATGACCGGCTGTCGCACGTTCGACTGCCACTGCAGCAACGGCCCGAAGTCCAGGCAGGGCAGCTCGTTCGGCGCGACATCCGCGCGCCGTCGAAAGCCGCGAAGCGGTAGTGGGCGCAGGGGCGCAATCCACTTCATGTCATAGCCCGGCTGAAAGACCATCCCGTTGCGCTTCCAGCCCGGGTAGGCCGCATCGTTGGGATGGCCGATCAGCCATTCACCCTTCTCGTCGCATTCATGCTTGGCCACGCGGATCATCTTCACGAACAGCGACTTCGTGCGGTGCCGGGGATGCGTCAGGACGTTGACGACCATGTGGGCAATGAACGTCCCATCGCCGCAGCGCAGCCGAAACGGGATGAGCCCCATCATGCCGATGAGCAATCCGCGCTCCAAGGCCGCGACGATCCTCCCCTGTCCGAACGGATTCCGGTTGTAGAGCCAGTCGAGGTACTCGCGCCTGCGCGCATCGTGCCCCGCGGGATAGTACGACGCGGCGAGCCCGACAACGGCGTCGGCGCCGATCTCGTCGAGCGGCCGAATCTCAATCGCGAGCCCGTCGGGTGCCACGCGCCACGCCCGGCAATGTCGAAGGAGCCGTAACGGACCGAACCACGGGTGCGGCAATGTCCGCCGCTGCATCCGCTTGCGGGGCATCGCGCTGCGCCCGGGACTCGCAGAGCGAGGCGTAAAGCCCCTCGTATTGGGCCACGACGGATTCCAGCGGGAACAGTTCGCAGACCCTGGCGCGGGCGCGGGCGCCCAGTTGGCGCCGGCCGGCTTCCCCGATTGCAAGCAGCTCGACGATGGCGGCCGCCAGCGCAGCGGGATTTCCCGGGGGAACGACGCCGCCGGTGTCACCGACGATCCTCCCGCAATCACCGACATCGGTGACCGCGCACGGCACGCCGCAGCTCATCGCTTCGCCCACCACGTTGGGAAAGGCTTCGCTCACTGAGCTGAGTGCGGCGATGTCCAGGGACGCCATCAGCCGAGGCATGTCGGTCCGCCTGCCCAGCAAGTGAAAGCGTTCGGTCAGCCCGGTTTCGTCGATCCATTCGGCCAGCGTCCGGTTGCCAGGGTCCACACCCTGACCACAAAGGACGAAATGAACATCGTGACGCGCAACGAAGCCATCGCCGGAACGCGCAAGCAATCCCGCGGACCGGACGAAGGTCGCGTGATCCTTGTCCGCGTGGAAGCGGGCGACGAGCCCCACGAGCAGGGCGTTCGACGCAACGCCCAACTCGGTGCGCACGGACAAACGCGCCTGCGGATCGGGCCGATAACGCCCGGCATCGAAACCATTCCGAATCAAAACCATCTTGCGCGCGCTGAAGCCGGCCGCGACGTGTTCCGTCAGTGCCCGCTCGGAGCAACACACGATCCTGTACGGAATCGAACCGGACAGGATCCGGCCAAGACGAAAGACCCAATAGGTCGTTGCCCTGGCCTCCCCCTTTCGGGGCGGACTGCTGCGCAGATTCCAGATCACCGGCCGAACGCCGCAGAGTCTCGCGACAATCCCGCCGATCACATCCGGATGGTAGAGCCAGGTCTGTACGATATCGGGCTCGATCGCCCGAATCGTGCGGGCCAGCGCAACAAGACTGCGAAATCCCAACTCCGCCCTGCGTAGCCCCAGTTCATGGACCGGCACGCCGAGCTTCTCGATCTGGTCACCGATGGTTCCCTCCGTGCCTTTCGTCCTCAAGACAATCACTTCAGATGCGAACCGATCGTGATCCATGTACCGGAGCAGGTTGTACAGAGCGGTCTCGGCACCGCCCACGCCGTTCAGGTCGGTGATCAGATGGAGCACGGTGATCCGGCGACCCACAGGTTTCACGTCGGATCTTGGGGCCGACGCGGTCACCGGCCGACGACCCTGCGTATCAGGTTCGCCCACGCCTCGGCCGCATCCGAAACGGAATAGTGTCCCTCGACGATCCGCCTGCCAGTCAAACCCATCGATCGCCTGAGATCCTCGCTGCTCATCAATTCGTCCATTGCCTCCCCCCACTGCCCGAGTGCGCGAACGCCAATGCCAACCGCACCTCGGCGAAGCACCTCGGAATTCATGCCGACGTCGGAAACGACGACCGGCACGGCACAGGCCATGTACAGCAGCATCTTGTAACTGCATTTGCCGAGAGACCATTCACTCGCGTCGAGAGGCATGATACCAACGTCCATGCCCTGGATCATCTCGACCTCCCGTTCTTGCGTCCAGCGAACAAACTCGACTCGGTGCGGTTGAATCCGTTCAAAACGTGGTGGAACGTCCGACACTACCCGGAATTTCCATTCCGGGTGTATTTCGAGAACATGTGCAATTGCGCTCTCTACGGTGCTCAGCAGTCGGAATCCGCTGCTGACACCGGACCATCCCAACACCGGCGTGTCCGTGCCCCTATCGCAGCGTGGCGTAAACCTGTCCAGATCCACCGCCGTTGGAATCACGCAAACGCTGCTGTTCCATGCAGAGAACCGATCGGCCAGAAAGGCATTCCCGCACACCACAGCATCGCATTTCCTCGCGATCTGTCGCGCCGCCAACCCGCCACGCCGCAACCAGATCGCGTCATCGACATCGAGTATCCGGGGCTCACCTGCCAGGAACTCGAACGTTGGTAACGTCGAGATCAACTCGCGCTGGAAAACGGTAAGCTCATATCGACGCGACGCAAGTAACCCGGGCAGTCGCTGTGCGCATGAGGCAACGAACCAAGCCGGCCGCGTCACGACCGAGCGTGGCGGGTACGCTCCGAACGTTGCCGGGAATTCGTCGAGAACGATTCCTTTTTCGAGCAATGCTGACCCGTACTGTCGAATCCGGAATCGCGCGGACGGAACGTCCGTTCCACCCGTAAACGCGGCGACGCGTAACGCGGCGCACGCGTCGAAGACCGGGCGTCGCATCACGATGATGTCCGCAACGCCGCTCCCGGGTTAACGGGCCTGCTGCTGGGACTCTGTCGTGTCGAGACCACGCGAGTTCGATCACCGGCACACATCCCGAGCGCCACGACCACCAACGGCAATACAGCGACGAAACGGAAATAAGTCAGGGTGGTGAAGCCGACCTCGAACAGCATCACCGCCGTCATGAACGGTACGTACAGCACCGCTCGGCGAAGATTGAACTTGAGGAACCGGTAGAACCCGAGATACATGAGAACCAGCAATGGAAGCGAGCCGCGAGTGATGTACTCGACATAACCAGAATCTCCGTAGAAAACCCTTCCCGGCAACTCGGCGAGACCCAGCGGCTTGAACAGGAACGACACGTTTTCCCTCAGGACACCTCCCTCACCGAAACGCGCAACCAAGCCGCTCGTCTGCTTCTCGAGAATACCAGCGATATCGGCGCTCAGTGGGGCGGCATAGGCAAGAGCGATTGCGGCCATCACTAAGCACCCGGACAACGCAAAGACTACCCGCTGGCGGGTTGTCGGAATCAGCACAACCGCCAATGCGGTGCTCGTCATCAATGCGAGCGCGAGAAGTGCGGAGTTCGACTTGAGCATGTAGGTGAGCGGTACGAAGGCCAGCGCGACCGCGAAATGCAGGGGCTTCCGGAATCGCACCCCCAACGCGAGGTGCACAGAAAAGAAGAGGAAATAAAACATCGCCGCAAGCGAATGCGTGCCGAACACGGTCACAGGCTTGCCGCTCCAACCGATCATGCTCCGAAGCAGGTCGTCGTAAAAAGCCGAGTAGTAGGCGAGGACGAAAAGTCTCACGATCTCGCTGTCCGCGACGATCCCATAGCCCAGAACCAGGATTGCGCCAGACAGGACGAGCCACGCGCCGCGTAATGTACCGGGCTTAGCGCGTGTTCCCGGCTGCATTGTCGTTGCCGTAACGAAAAACAGATATGGCACAAGAGCGCCCCACGCGGTTCTTTCATCGGCCCAGAACGCCGAGAAACTCAGCAGCAAGGCGATGATAAAGCCGCCAATCAGGAGCTGCATATGCGAAAAGCCTCGCGTTCGCATCGCGACAATGGCCGTCGAGAGGGTCAGAACCAACGTGACGATCGCCGTTCGAGATTGCAGAATCTCGCCCTGATCGGACGTAGGCGCAAAAAGACCCACCGCGGCGAGGCCAATGAGCATCCAGAGAGACAGCGGCGCGGTCCGTGGCCTCTTGTGAAGGAACGAGCGAAGCAGCATGAACGGCGGTTCCATTCCGGATCGGCAGCGGATGGGGGTAGTCATTCGTCTGTGCGATTCGAATGGGCGGAGGTCCGCTGCCCCACGCCGCCGTGCCCCAGCTTTCGCTTCAGCGGCGCGAAGCGCAGCAGGACGATCGCGGCGAGCCCATAGACGAGCATACCGGTTGCAGTCTGAATTGCGAGTCCGATGGGGCCGGTCATGTTCCGAATGGGCCAGACGGCGGCAGCCATGGCCATGGTGGCCACGAGGATCGCGACCAGTTTCGACGGCTCGCACGGCAACGGCATGATGCGCCGGCCTACCCATGCCGACATCAGCGCGCTCAGCGTGGCGGAGAAAGCGGCGGTCAGCGCGGCGGCTGCGATTCCGTAAATCGGTACGAGCAGCGTGATCAGGACTACGGATAGCGCGCTCGACAACAGCGTGAGTGTGATCAGAACCGCACCGCGCCCCTCGAGAATGAACGGGATGTCGAAGTAAAGCGTCTTCAGCGCATAGGCAAGCGCAGTCACCGCAAAAATGGGCAGCAAATCCGCGGCGGTGTGCTCGAACGTGCCGCCGAGGAGCACATGGGTGAAATTGCCCGAAATCATGATCATCCCCGTGACCACCGGAGCGCCGATCGCCAGCAGGCTGGACAGTCCATTGCGCAACTGGTTGAGGCACGCCTCGGCGTCGTTTGCCTCGCGGGCACGCACGACCGCGGGGTAGAAGCCAAGGTAGACTGCAAACATCACCACCCCCAGCGTTCGCTGGACGAGGTCTGCGCCGGCCGAGTAGAGGCCGGTGTCTGCCGCGCCGAGAAAGTAGCCGATGATGGCGCGGTCCGCCAGGCTCCCCAACAAGGTCAGAGTATAGTGGATGCCGAGCGGCACACCCTGGCGGGCGATCTGGCGCAGCGGCGCCGGATCGAGGCGCGGGGCGACGACAAACGCAATCGTGTGGAAGTTGAATAGGACCACCGCCGTGCCCAGCCCGATCAACAGTCCGCCCATCGCGGCGTGGTAGCCATATCCCAGTCCCGTCAGCACGAGGACCGCGAGAAACGTCGCGACGGCGCGAAATATCGCCATCCGGGAATAGCGCCCCGCCTTGAGCTCCGCGATGTTGAGATTCCCGACCGTGTCGAACATGCCCTGCATGAGGGCAAGAGCGAGCACGCCGACGATGATCTGGAGGTGAATGGTGCCGGCCAGGATCGTGCCGAGCACAGGGACGGTCGCCACCAGGGCCAAACCGGTGAGCAGATAGGCGCCGAACACGCATCGGAGGAAGGTATCCCGCTTTGCTTCCCAGGCTGCGGCGTATCTGGACACCCCCTGGCACAGCCAGTGAAAGGCGAGCGCGCTGGCCATCGTGCCATAAGCCACGGCCAGTGCGTACTCGCCATATTCACTCGCGCTCAGACGGCGAGACAGCAACATCAGGGTTGCCAGATTGACGGCACCGGGCACGACGCGGGCCAGCAGATATGCGAGCGTGTTACGCAGCATCGGGACCGGAACCGACCGGGTGCTGATCACTGCAGGCAGGCGGGTCCGACCGCCGCCGTCATCGCCGCAGTGCCTCGGCCGCTGGCACCCGGCTCGTGTGCGCGCCGGGCGTACTGCGCGGGGACGCGTAGACGAACTGCCAGTCCCGATAGGACTCGGCATTCTCGAAGGCAACGTCCTCGGCCGCGAAACCGCTCCGCTTCATCGGCATGCCGTCGAACAGACTGTTCACCCCCAGCAGTTCTCCCTGCGGTCCCCTGACCAGCTCCCACGCTGCTTTTCCGGTCAATGGATCGAGATAGATCTTGCGAAGATGGCGCCGTATCGCCGGATCGCGGCGGTCGTGCAGAAGTTCTTCCAGCTCGCGGGGGTAGCTTCCCGCACCCGCCGGACTCGCCGCGTAGTACCGCTCGATCGCCCGCCTGAACTCCCCGCCCACGAACAGCAACTGCTCTTCCCTGTCGCGCCGCACGCTCGTGGTCCAGGCTTCGCCCACGGCCGCCAGCGCCGCCCCCATCAGCGCCACCAGCAGCAGCGCGCCGAGGTAGGTGAATCCGCGCTCGCGTGCGGGCGGCGATTCTACCATTGCCCGTAGGGCTCCCCGCTGCTCGCGGTGCCCGGCGCTCCGCTGCGCACGTCCTCGACGGCGCCGGCCTTCGGATCCTCGGGCGCGACGGCGATCCAGGTCGCCTTGCTCTCCGTGACCGGATCGACCGGCACCGCGCGCAGGTAGCGCTGCGTGGCCAGCTCGTCGATCGACTCCGGGTACTTGCCCCGGTCGGCGTAGAACTTCTGCAGCGCGTCGCGCATCTGGTAGAGGTTCTCCTTCAGCACCGCCTCCTTCGACTTCTGCACGCTCTGGAAGTAGCGCGGCAGCGCGATCGTGAGCAGGGTGGCGATGATGGCCATCACCACCAGCAGCTCGATCAGGGTGAAGCCGCCGCGCCTGCCCGCCATCGCCTCACCAGTCCCGGTAGAAGCTGCCATCGAGCGCCTGCTTTTCCGATGTGCTGAAGACGTCGAACACGTCATCGCCTTCCTCGGGCTCATCCGGCGGGCTCCTGTACGAGCGCCTGCCCCAGGTCTGCGCCGGCGGTGCCGCGGGATCGCCCTCGAAGAACGGCTCGCGCGGCAGACGCCGCAGGAAATAGATCTTAGCCTTGTTCGGATTGCGCACGTCTTCCACCCCCCCGACCAGCACCTCGAGCTTCGGCGGATAGCCGGTGTCGTCCACCTTGCGCTCGATGCGCCCCTCGTCCCAGGCGCGTTTGTAGGCATCGATCGCGGTGCGCACCTCGCGCAGGGCGCGCCTCAAGTCCT
>Ga0100380_10000982_pt1 | contig 31104 bp, 33 predicted proteins | sample CryGeymeta201504_FD_80417 | JGI IMG/M metagenome (GOLD analysis project Ga0100380, IMG submission 80417) | Groundwater microbial communities from Crystal Geyser aquifers in Utah, USA - Crystal Geyser metaG 2015-04 | ecosystem: Environmental > Aquatic > Deep subsurface > Groundwater | place... | reverse complement strand
AGCGATGGTGGGTCAAAACGTAGCTAAAATAAACAACGCCACGGTCGATGATTATCAAAATCTACCGTTTTCAGCCACGGAATATGAACAGCTTAAAAAAGAATTAGCACCACACGCAAGCGTATGGAATTGGATGCTTTCTTGTTTAGGTTCATTTGAATACTTCGGCTATTTAACTTACCCTGCGTTCTTTCTTCTGTCATTTTTTATAACGCCCACCGCTCAGGCCATCGCGAGCAACCTAAAATTTGATTTTAAATCGTTAATCACCGCACTGGACACCTACGTGACGCATTATGATAACTGGTATGATCACCAGCGGATCGCTGCCTGGCTCGACGTAGGCAAGGCTCAACGAGAGGTTCCCGTACATATCGCAAACGAATACTGCCGGTCGGACCGGTCATTTCACCCTTGTCCAAAATTTAAAGAGCGAACTCTCCCACGCGAGCTTACCGTTGATAATTGGGTTACGAGTGTTAAATCTTGGTTTCCTCTTACTTCTTCGGCTTTTGGTCTTGGTGTTGATTTTAGTTTATATCGCACGAGCTGGGAGGAGAGGGCGCGAACATACGCCTCCCTGCGGTTCGCGCCGCGGCCCGCCGCGCTTCTTGATTTGGCAGCCGTTAGCCAGCTTGTTAAAGTAAGAACCGCTGACCTCATGAAGTCGCATAAAATCCTGAACGTGGAGGCACCGAATCATGGTTTGCGAGCTTGATCATGGCGTGATGAAGTAAGCCGCGCATGGTGTCAAATGCGTCATCCAGCGGCTTTAAATAAACGCCACTTGGAAAATAATGACGTTTAAGATGGCGCGGTATCCAGATAAAATGATTATTCAGATCATTGGATGCCGCGGACAAGCAGCGGCACGTAGGCGATGGGGCGAATTGTCAACAGGCCCTAATAATTCGCATGCCCAGGTGTTCGTGGGAACGCAATCACATCACGTACATTAGCGACACCGGTGACATAACTCACCAAACGCTCCAGTCCAAGACCAAATCCGGCGTGTGGCACAGTTCCGTAGCGTCTTAGGTCGAGGTACCACTGATAATGCTTGTGATCGATGTTGTGGTCGCTCATACGGCTTTCAAGAATATCTAAACGCTCTTCACGTTGACTACCCCCAATGATTTCACCAATACCGGGTACCAGTACATCCATAGCAGCCACGGTTTGGTTATCATCGTTTACACGCATATAAAAGCTTTTGATATCTTTAGGATAGTTCGTGATAATCACCGGTTTTTTAAACACGGTTTCGGTGAGGTAACGCTCATGTTCTGATTGTAAATCTAACCCCCATTGCACAGGGTATTCAAAATTTTGTTTTGATTTTTCAAGCATGCGAATGGCATCTTGATAAGGAAGGATTTCAAAATCAGATTTAACTAAATCTTCCAGACGCTGAACGCATGTTTTATCGATAAATTGATTGAAGAACGCCATGTCATCGGGGAGTTCGGTGAGTACTGCTTGGCAAACATAGCGTAAGAATGCTTGAGAAAGCTTACAAATATCATCGAGCGTACCAAAGGCAAGTTCAGGCTCGACCATCCAAAACTCAGCTAAATGCCGGCTGGTATGCGAATTTTCAGCACGGAACGTCGGACCAAACGTGTACACTTTAGACATAGCCAGGCAATAGGCTTCCACGTTCAACTGCCCTGATACGGTAAGAAATGTTTCTTTACCAAAAAAATCTTTCGAAAAATCAGGTTGGTTTTTATCATCGCGTGGAATATTGTGCAGATCAAGCGTGCTCACACGAAATAATTCACCGGCACCTTCGCAGTCATTGGTGGTAATGACCGGGGTATGAATCCAAAAGTAGCCTTGTTCATGTAAAAAACGATGAATGGCTTGTGATACACAATGACGCACGCGGGTTACAGCGCTGATCGTGTTGGTACGTGGACGTAGGTGCGCGACATCACGTAAAAACTCAAGTGTATGGCGCTTGGCTTGAATGGGATAGCTTTCAGGATTCTCTACCCAACCGGCAACTTCAACGCTATCAGCCTGTATTTCAAATGATTGACCTTTGCCTTGTGAGGTAACGAGCGTCCCCGTTGCTATGACAGCACAGCCTGCGGTGAGTTTTTGAATTTCGTCTTGATAATTCGGTAAATCAGCCGGTGCGACAATTTGAATGGGAGAAAAGCAAGAGCCATCGTGCAAACTAATAAATGAAATACCTGCTTTTGAATCGCGTCGTGTCTTGACCCAACCGCGTACGGTCACTGATGTTCCTGCGTGAATTTTTCCGCCTAGACAAGCTTTAATCGTACTTAGTTCGGACATATTACTTTCTTCCATTCAAATCATGATAAAAAATTAGGTCCTGATGATATACCAGAAAAAATGAGCACAAAAGAGGCGAGCCCATGTTGTGTGTATGAAACTTGCGAAATCTAAATTTTTGGTCTATTTTTTAGTTATATTGATTTTGGAATAATCAGAAAGGGCGAGCTAATTTCTTTATGGCTTAGGAGATGATTATGTTTACAGAAACAGCCCTAGTTCAGGAGCATATGCTGAATTTAGGATTAGGCTTATATTTGATGATTTTGGTGTTTGTTTTATTTTTCCGAGCACGTTATTACCGAGCGTTGATTACTCAGATGAAAGAGCCCGGCATAGAGGTTTTATTGAGTGGTGCATTAAATTTATTGGTTGGGGTGTTTCTCGTACTGATTCATAATGTTTGGGTTTTTGAGCCGCGAGTTTTTGTAACGCTTATGTGTTGGGCTTATTTAATCAATGCCATTTTATGGCTCGTCATACCGGTTGCGATGATGAAGATATTAAAACGTTTGGCTTCAGGTCTTGGTTATTATGTTGTACTTTTTATGATGCTCTTGGCATCTATCCAAATCATCATGCACGTTGTTTATTTGTACCTACATCACTCCGTATGATTTATTATGGGGGGCTCTTGTGCTCGGCTTAGCAGCATTTTAAGCGCGTGCAATTCTGCGGCGTGTCGTACAGCGTTTCGATCACCGTCAAAACAATAATGGGTTACGGTGGTTTTTTGCCGTGCGCCTGCACATGCAATCCAAACGGTTCCGACGGGTTTTTCTTGAGTTCCACCACCAGGCCCAGCGATACCTGTAATCGCTACACTGATATCAGCAGAACTATGACGAATACAGCCTTCAGCCATGGCGCGCGCCGCACGTTCGCTGACCGCACCATCATGACGTAAAATACTTTCAGGCACGCCAAGCATCTCGTGTTTTGCCTCGTTAGAATACGTAATAAAGCCGCGATCGAACCATACGGAGCTGCCAGGAATTGAAGTCAGTCGTGCGCCTAAGCCGCCGCCGGTGCACGACTCAGCCACAGCGAGCAATAAGCCAGAGTTTTTAAGTAGCTCACCGAGTTCTGATGCAAGGCGCGTGTGTTTGTTTGTCATGATTTTAATTTTATCAAGTAAAAATTTCAGTTAAAAAATGGGTCATGGCTTGAAACGAACGGTGCTCGGCTTTAGCGCTGTAGCGTGTACCCAGTATAGGGTCGTTTGCTTCAGGGTTAGTGAACGCATGGGTGGTTTGACCGTACATGTGCATTTGCCAGTCGGCATGAGCCTGAGTCATTTCATGGCAAAACGCCGTGACATCTTCAGGTGAAACCATGGGATCGTCAAAGCCATGAAGCGCGAGTACTTTGGCGTGAATGCTTTCTTCGGGTCGTGGTGTAGGGGGGGTGAGTAACCCATGAAAGCTAACAACGCCCGCAAGAGCAGCACCTGTTCGTGCAAGATCAAGCGCACATAAACCACCAAAACAGTAACCCACAGCAGCAACACGTGTCTCATCGACTTCAGGAAAGGCCGCTAGCGCATCGAGTGCAGCAAAAAGACGTCCAAATAACAAAAGACGATCGTTCATAAATGGGATCATCAATGTTTGTTTTTCGTCTTGGGTGATGCCAATATTACCGTCTCCATAAATATCAGCTGCAAAGCCAACATAGCCCATCTCAGCAAATTGCTCTGCTTTCATACATGCAAATTCATTTCGGCCACTCCAATCATGAAAGACAAGCACCGCAGGCCGTTTGGTTGAGGTTGTTTTATCAAAAGCAACATGAGCATGTAATGCCTGATCGTCATGATAATAAATATGATTTTGTGTATGCATGGTGTCTTCCTGACAAAAAATAAAATATAAAAAAAAATATAAATAATAAGCTTTGAGTATAACGTTTAAAGCGCGGCTTGATAAGTCAGTAAATCACGGCTTTAATAATAAAACTAATTTTTAAAAAAACAGGAGCTGGATATGTCTGATCGATTCACAAACCTCACGGATAATTTAAACACTGAGCTTGCAAAATTACGGCGTGAAATACCGGATGTGATGGCAGGTTTTTCATCGTTAGCACAAGCGTCAACAAAAGCCGGCGCATTGGATAAAAAATCCAAAGAGCTGATTGCGATGGCGCTTGCTGTGTCGAGTCATTGCCAGGGTTGTATCGGATTCCATGCAAAAGCATTGGTTCAATTAAAAACAACACGTGAAGAGTTACTCGAGACGTTGAGTATGGCGATTTATATGGGGGGCGGTCCATCGTTGATGTTTGCTGCTGAAGCTTTAGAGGCGTTTGAAGAATTTAGTCGTCTTTAAACGCACTGGGGGGCGGTGGTAAAATACCGTCCATATGCCCCATGGATGCGACCGTTGGATGGTTAGCCGCATTCACATCGTTTGGTTTTTTTGATGCTGGAGCGTCGGTACAAGGGTATTTGTGTGTCACACCTATCCATGCAATGCTGGATACGGTCATATTATTTTTGTCGCTTGTTTGGCTCGATACCTCACGATACGTTTCTTGTATCAGTTCATTCATCAACATGGCATTGAGTGTTACTTTGCCAGGCAAGCAGAACAGTGGTTCGCCATGTTCTGCGGCGCTTGCATTAGCTAGCATGAGTGTTTCGGCAATCGATTCACTCGTTAGGTGTAAGATGGTACGTGCGGAACGTGCCCAAATATGCGCTTGAGGATCGGCTTTCATTTCCATTTTAGGAATATTGTTTGCAATATTTATGTAACGACCAATGGTGTCGGCATGGCTTGTGCTTGATGAAATAAGGCTTGAGATAACTAATATTCTTACTATGCAATTCAACATAATATTGACTCCATATTGACTCCAGTTTAGTTATACACCGTGTGGATTTATCCAATGTAAACTAAATGCAACGATAAGAAAAATAAATAAACCAAGCGATAAGGCAATACGCCATGTTAAAGCTTTAACCGTGTTTTTTGTTTTGCCGTTATCACGCACAAGAAAAACAAGCCCACTGAAAAGCGTGGCTAGAATAATCAGCATGATAATTAATATAAAAATTTTGGTAAACATTTGGTATACTCCCGTTACTTGAAATATCTCATGATGTGATGCTGCATGAACTTTAATAGAGTGAGTATATCGCGTTTTCGTTATCGATTCACACCACATTGGACCATGTTTGTGTTAGCGTGTGTTGCGATAACACTTTTTATTGCGTTAGGCCTGTGGCAACTTCATCGAGCTGACGAAAAACGTGTTATTTTGGCGCGTGAAGCCGCTTTTTTGCATCAACTGCCGCGTGTTTGGCAGGGCGAGGCTGTTTTGCCAGAAACGTTTGAGCGTGTGCAGGTCAAAGGCAAGCTTTTGCCAGCCGTTGTGTTTTTAGATAATCAGCTTCATGACCATCAGGTGGGGTATCATGTGTTATCTCCATTCGATCTTGGTACGGGTCGTGTGGTTGTTGTTGATCGAGGTTGGGTGCCTTTAGGGGTTAACCGCAGCACGTTACCAGAAATTACCACACCCACTGAACGCATGACGCTGCAGGGGCGAGCGTATTATCCCTTGGGAAAATCCTGGGTGTTGGGGCCGGGAATTGAACTCAAGCAAGATGATCGCGCGGTCATCGAGTCACTTGATTTGCATTTGCTGGAGCAATTTTTGCATAAACCTGTCTATCCGTTTATCATTCGTCTTGAGGATAAAAGCCCAGCCGGTTATGTCAGGTCTTGGAATGCCGTCTCTATGCCACCGGTGCGTCATCTTGGCTACGCTTTTCAGTGGTTTGCGTTTGCTTTTGTGGCATTGATAATTTTTATTGCACTAAATATTAGGAAATATGAAAAAACTAACTCGAACTAAATGGGTGTTGCTTGCCCTTGTCCTTTTGTTTGCCGCACCGGGCTTATCGGCTTTGATGTTTTATAAGCACCCGGAGTGGCTGGCTGCCTTGCCGACTAATAAAGGTGAGTTTATTCAACCTGCCGTTCCGCTTGAGCTTTTGGATAATCCAAAAGAAAAATGGCGTATGTTGCTTTGGTGTCCGGCTGGCTGTCAGGCGACATGTTTGCAAGCGTTTGATCAATTAGCACGTACGCGATTAGCTTTAGGGCGGCGTTTGTACCAAGTGGATGTCTGGATGTTACAGCCTGAAAATACAGCTCAGTGCTCTCCCGAAGTCAAACAAGCATTTGATCAACAAGACGTGCATGTGCGAACGGTCTCTTTGGATGAACACAGTCAGCTTGCTTTGCTCCAAAATGAGATGAAAACATTTCTAGTCGATCCACAAAATTACATGGTGCTTCACTATTCACAGAGCAACAAACCACAAGATATATTCCAAGATTTGAAGCGTTTATTAAGCTCAAAGGAGCAGTCTTAAATATGAAAATAAGTAGAAATATTAAATTAAAGCAGGTGAGATGGGTGGCGAGTTTTGCTTTAGTGCTGGCGCTCGGTGTTGTGATGCTGGGTGCGTACACGCGTTTGACCGATGCTGGCTTAGGCTGCCCCGATTGGCCTGGATGCTATGGAAAAATGGTGCTACCCAGCGCATCGGCTCCTGCAGCTCATGCTGAGGCACAGAATCTATACCCTGATATTCCTATTGAATCACATAAAGCCTGGACTGAAATGGCTCATCGTTATATTGCCGGTACGTTCGGATTACTCATTTTATTTTTGGCGGCGATGGCATGGAAGGGGCCGCATACAGCGCGTACCTCACTTGTTCTTCCGGCGGCCATGCTTGCCGTATTAATTTTTCAGGCGGCGCTTGGTATGTGGACGGTGACCCTTAAATTACTGCCCGTGGTTGTGATGGGGCATTTACTCGGTGGTTTAACCCTATTATCGCTCTTAACATGTCTTCGATGGCAGTGGAGTCGCTATGCTGGTTATGGTTTAAAACCATGGCGCGTTTGGGTTATTTTAGGGCTTTTCATTGTGATTGCGCAAATTGCTTTAGGCGGCTGGGTGAGTGCAAATTACGCCGGTGTTGCTTGCATCGGTTTTCCGCAGTGCAATCGTCATTGGTTGCCCATGTTTGATTGGCAAAATGCATTTAATCTATTTTCTCCGTTGGGTGCAAATTACCAAGGGGGGGCATTAGATCAAGCCGCTCGCGTGACCATTCAATGGACGCACCGTGTGGGGGCTATTCTAACCGTGATTTATGTGGGTATTTTGGCGGGCTGTATGTTGCGTCGTATTGATATTAAGCTTGTTAAAATCATGGCAGGGTTAGCGCTTATGTTCGTTTTCATTCAATGCTCGCTAGGCATCATGAACGTGGTGTATTTGCTCCCGTTGCCGATTTCGGTTGCACATAACGGTGTTGCGGCGTTGCTTTTAGTCACCATGGTGAGTTTATGTTATCTCGTGATGGCAGGGGGGCGACGTGTCAACCATCGTAACTAATGCGCCACGCCCGCTTGTCTGGCGTGATTATTTAGAGCTTTGTAAACCACGCGTGGTCGCGCTGATGCTGCTGACGGTTTTAGTCGGTATGTATTTAGCGGCTCCAGGATGGGTTCCTCTTGATCTTGTGTTTAATAGTTTATTGGGTATTGCTCTGTGTTCGGGCAGTGCTGCGGCCATTAATCATGTGGTTGATAAACGCATTGATGCGCTTATGGATCGAACCAAGAAGCGTCCTGTTGCACGTGGGCGTATGCGTGAAAAGCATGCGCTCATGTTTGCAATTTCTATTGGAGTGTTAGGGCTTTGTGTACTTGCGTATTGGGTTAATAGGCTCACAGCATGTTTGACGTTTATTTCTTTGATGGGGTATGCCGGTGTTTATACGGGCTACTTGAAACGTGCTACGCCACAAAACATTGTGATTGGAGGTTTGGCTGGTGCTGCGCCTCCATTATTAGGATGGACAGCTGTCACAAATCATCTTGATCCCCAAGCGTTATTGCTTGTACTGATTATTTTTGTTTGGACACCACCCCATTTTTGGGCGTTGGCGATTTATCGCTTAGAAGATTACAAGCACGCAGAAATTCCGATGTTGCCTGTAACGCATGGTGTGAAATTTACAAAATTACATGTTGTGCTTTATACAATTTTACTTTTTATATCGAGCATTTTACCCGTTGTGGTGGGTATGAGTGGTTGGATTTATGGTATTGTTGCTGTTGTGCTTGGCGCAAGATTTTTATTTTGGTCCATAAAGCTGTATTGTAATGAGAGAGGCGTGATTGCCATGCAAACGTTTCGGTTTTCTATTGTTTATTTAATGCTGCTTTTTGTGGGGTTATTGCTTGATCATTATTGGTAATTTTATAACTGGAGAATGATGATGGTTAATAAAAAAAAGGTGTTGGTGATTCTTGCCGCTTTATCACTGATGTTTGCAGGGTTTATCGCTGATATTTTTTATTCAAAACACCAAGAAGCTAAAAAACGTGCTGCAAAAGCAGAATTTCATGGAACACTTCTAGATATCCCACGTCCTGTTAAAGCCTTCGCTTTGACACGTACCGATGGCGTACCGTTCACTCAAGCAAGTTTAAAAGATCAGTGGACCATGATCTTCTTTGGATTTACACATTGTGGCCTTGTGTGCCCAACAACAATGGCAGAGCTCGGCAAGATGTACCGCATGCTTGAAGAGAAGCGTGTTTCTCCTTTACCTCACGTGGTGATGGTCTCGATAGATCCTAAACGTGATGATCTTGATGGGTTACGTAACTATGTTAAGGCGTTTAATCCCAATTTTTACGGTGCGCGTGGAAGCGAAAAAATGACCAAAGCTATGGCCAAGGCGCTGGGCATTGCTTATGCTAAAGTTGCAGCGAATCCTCATGCGCCATCACCGGGTAATGATATTGAGCATACAGGGGCTATTATGTTATTTAATCCCATGGGTAAGCTTGCAGCGTTTTTTACCGGTCCTCATCAAGCTCAAGCCTTAGGTGATGATTATCATTGGTTGATTAATCATCCGCATATTACTTCTGAAAGCGCTTTCACCCAATGATCTTCATCGTTGAGGCAAGGCACAAGGGTAAGCGCTTCGCCACCTAACGCAAGCCATTGTTCTTGGGCTTGCATGCCAATTTCTTCCAATGTTTCAAGACAATCGGTGACAAACGCTGGGCAAGCAACAACAAGACGTTTGATGCCTTGGCTGGCAAGTTGCTCTAATACTTCATCGGTATAAGGTTGTATCCAGGGTGTTTTGCCCAGCCGTGACTGGAATGCTGTGCTGTATTGATCTTGATTAAGCCCTAAGGTTTTTACGAGCTGTCGCGTGGTTTCAAAGCATTGCGCGCGATAACAACCTGTATTTGAATCTTCAGGCTTTGGGCATGCGTTTAGACAGACAGTTTTACATCCTGATTTTTCAATATGGCGTACAGGTAATCCATGATAACTAAATAAACAATAATCACGGTTATTTAAGTAGGGTTGAATTTGTTTTGCCTGAGCTTGTATAAACGCAGGATGTGCATAAAAATCACGAATGATACGAAGCGAAGGGATGACCGTCTGTGTACTAAAATAAGCGAGAACTTCTTCTAGCGATGAGCCCGTGCTAGACGAAGCATATTGCGGGTAGAGTGGGAGCACGGTAATACGGTCACAATGCGCTAAGTTTTTCATGGCTTGTTCGAGACTTGGCTCACCGTAGCGCATCCCCAAGGCAACGGTATGCGTTGCTGCTAAGCTTTTTTGTAATTTATTTTTAAGGCTTGCGCTTAATGTACGTAATGGCGAACCTTGTTCGGTCCAAATTTGTTGGTACGCTTCTGCTGAGCGCTTACTTCTGAACGGAAGTATGATGAAATTTAATAAGACATAGCGCACCCATGAAGGCAAATCAAGCACGCGTTTGTCTGAAAGAAAAACACGGAGGTAGCGACGAACATCTTGAACACGTGGCGATTCAGGTGTTCCCAATTGAATAAGTAATAAGCCGTGTTGTTGATGACGTTGATGCTGATGGTTCATTGATGTAAATCCGCGTGATACGTATGGCAATCCAGTGAAGGATTATAATTACTTCATGCGTGGATTGCCATGGTTCCAACTCATGAAGGCCTAAGCCTCGGTCGGCTCATTCACTTCGCTTAGCACCGTAACATGGGTTGCATGCAACCCTCGATCACCTTGGATGGTATCAAAACTAATCATTTGCCCTGCGGTTAGGCTTTTGTAACCGGTGCCTTGAATGGATGAATAGTGTACGAAAATATCTGATCCACCATCCTCAGGTAACACAAAACCCCAACCTTTAGCATTATTAAACCATTTAACTTCACCTGTAGCCATAATACGTACCTTCCCTTGTGTTTAAATGCAATCCCTTGCGTTAAATATACATAAATAACATAACCTATAAATGTTGGTCTTAACAAGTCTTTAGTTCTTAAGTTGTTTTAAATCGCTAGCGATGTCTTTAGCAAAATAGGTAATGATTAAATCGGCGCCAGCGCGTTTTATCGCAATTAAACTTTCAATCATGGCTTGCGTTTCATCGAGAATGCCTGCTGCCCCTGCAGCTTTAAGCATAGCGTACTCACCACTCACTTGATATGCGCATAAAGGTACCTCAGGAAAGCGTGTTTTAACCCGATGAATAATATCTAAATATTGCATCGCAGGTTTGACCATGAGTAAATCAGCGCCTTCGTTGATATCAAGTGCTGCTTCACGAAGTGCTTCGGCTGCATTGCTTAAATTCATTTGATAGGTTTTGCGATCACCAAATTGTGGTGCGCCTAAAGCGGCCTCTCGAAAAGGACCGTAAAAATGCGAACTGTATTTAACAGCATAACTTAAAATCGCGACGTCAGTATGATTTTTTTTATCTAAAGCCGTGCGTAGTGCAAGCACCATACCGTCGGTCATGCTGCTGGGTGCAACCCAATCAGCACCTGCTTCAGCAAAGCTTACAGCCTGTTTCGCGAGCACATCAAGCGTTGCATCGTTATCAATCCGTTCGCCGTCAAGAATACCGCAGTGCCCATGGTCGGTGTATTCACATAAACACACATCCGCAATCACAAGCATGGCCGGTGCTAGGGCTTTAATACGCCGAATGGCTTGTTGAACAATGCCATGTTGATTGATAGATGCTTTTCCGCAAGCATCTTTTTTTACTGGAAGTCCAAAGAGTAAAACGCTTTGTATACCTAAAGAAAGCAGGATTTTTATTTCGTTATCTAAAGCGGATAAAGGCAGTTGGTAGTAGCCCGGCATGCTCTTAATCGCTTGGGGTGTATCATGCAATTCGGTAATAAACAACGGTGCGATAAATTGCTCGACATGAAGATGTGTTTCTTGCAGCATGGCACGAACAGCCGGCGTTTTTCGAAGTCGTTTTAGACGTAGGGGTAATGAATAGCTTGCAGTCATGATCATGCTCTTGTATTAAATTAAATTAATCTGAACGGCTGTACGTAAAGTCAATACCGTTCCCCACATCGCTTGCCGTTACTTTGGCACTTAAAAACTTATTCAGTAAATAGGTCAGGGTTAAAACGTTACTGTTTTCTTGAAATAAGCCGACATTATAACGCAAGTAAATGCGCTTGGTTATCGATTTACCAACGATCACCGATGTTTTGGAGACATCACTTGAGCGTGTTCCAAGGCTCGTGTTTTGAACATCAAAATCAATGCCTGCAGAATTTTTTAAGTCTTGTAACATTTTGACACGTTTGCTGCCTGAATCTAAATGCATCGATTTCATGGCTTGCAATAAGATAGCGCCACCTGATTTGCTGGCTTGATCGGCCGGTTTTCCGAGTAACAGCATCGATAATTTATTCGCTTCAGATAAATTGGGTGGTTTAGAAAAGAGTTTAACACGCGGCGCATCAACACGACCCGCTACAGTGATGCCTACGGTGGTTTGGTTGCCTAAGTTTTGAGAATCTAAATTGCTTTCACTAAAATCCAACAATTCATTTGAACCTGAAAATTGAGCATTGGCTTGATTAAAATAACGTACGGCACGAATGCTAAGATTAGGGTTATCAATTTGTTGACCAAAAAAGATCAACTCACCTCGTTCTATTTTTAATTTTTGGCCGTAAGCTTCGTAACGTCCATCCCGGAGTTTAAGTGTTCCTGAGGCGGTGAGGGGTTGCTGGGGTTCTTGTTTGAAATTCAGCTGCCCGTCAATAAAACCTTGAATGCCTTTCGCATTTACACGGACGTCATCGCCCATATCTAAAAGAACATTTGTTGTCAGATTAAACGGGTTGGGATTTTGCTCTTGATGAGCAAACACCACGTCGTGGCTTAGTTTTTTTGTGTGATAAAACGTGACAGGGGATATCAGGGCCTGGGGTATTAAGATACGGCCACGGATATCATATGCCTGAGGCTTAAGGGTTAATGTCAAATTGGGTGAAGCTTTCAAACCATATTCGGGTGTTGCCATGATAATAATATTTTCTCCCTCGAGACGTGCACTTCCCGTAAGCTCTGGCACCACTGTTCCGTGACCTTCTAAAATTAACGGTGGGCTGTTATTGGAATGAAGTTTGCCATGAGCTTCCCAGTTTTTAGTATCTGATTTTGCTGTGATTTCAATAGGGTCGAGTGTAATGCCTAATTCAGGTAAGGTAACGCGAGCTTGGCTAAGTGTTATGTCGCTCTTAAGTTTGGGTTGATTCAACTCGCCGGTTATATGTAAAACAGCATGAATTTTCCCCGCGAGGTTTTGAATAAGCGCACCATCTTCACTGAGCTTTGTCATGCTATTTAAAAAATCAAACGAGGCAACATCAAGATGCGCTTCACCGGTGATGGTTTGATGAGGTTTAGGCGCGCGATTAAGACGTATACCTGGTAACTGGAGTTTGAGGTTTCCTGTGACGTGTTGATTGATTTGCCAGTTACCGTTTATATCTAAATTTTTAGGTGTAAGGTTGAGATTAACCACGGCGTATCTAAAAGCGATTGATTCAGGTGTGGATCCTTCAGGAAGCTGAAATACGCCTGGTGTTAAGTGCGCTTTGAGTGTTGCATGCTTCATGTTATACACGATTGCATCAGCAAACAACGTGCTTTTTAATGGCGCAAGTCTTGCGTCGAGTTTTTGTAGGTCTGCGAGCTTGGCTTGCATGGTCCAAGGGCCTTTAAATGGCCCTTCAAGCGTGACGTGATTCTCGCCTAATGAAAATTGGCCCGTAATGATGCGTCCGTTGGTAAAAATATTAACTTTGAGTAAACCTTGCGGTAGGGTTATATCCGTATGGCCTGTAAGAACCAGTGATTTTTGTAACCAAGCGCCTTCGAGTGTCAATGCTTCTAAGCTCTGTTTTGTTTCACCGTCTACAACAGAAAGCTGGGTAAGATCGAGTTTATCAAGCGTAATATGCAGCGGGAACAGTGATTTGATGTGCCATAAAAGTTGTGCTTTGCTCAATCTAATCGTACGATTTTTATCGATGTAGCTGAGATTTTTCAAGCTAAGATCTTTCCAAACATAGCCTTCTATGTGTGCAATATGTAACGTTCCAGGTAAAAATTTATGACTGTGTTTAACCATAAATTGAACGCCAGATGTTGTGCCAAGTAAAAAACACAACATGCCTATCAGTAAAATAAGCAAGAATGTAATTTGATATAAAAGTGCGCGTACGGTTTTCATTAGATTTCAGGCCCCATATTAACGACAAAGCGAATGCCTGTGTTCGGCATGCGGTTCAGTCGGCTATCCACCGGTTGTGCGACAGCGGCTTTAATTGGCCCAACAGGTGAACGCCACATCAAACCAACACCTACGTCGTATTGTACCTCTTTGGGGATCGGGCTATACACCGTTCCTTTGTCAATAAAGCCAAGAAGATACCAGGTGTCAATCATTTCTTTTTGTAACTCTACGCCACCGTAAGCTAAAACTTTTCCTGGGCCAATGGAGTTAAAGCTGAAGCCTTTCATGTTTTCTGGGCCACCCAGTAACGGAGCAAGTGATAGCGGTAAGGTATAGATATCATTGATTTGTGTGAGTTCACCCATCACATGAGCATAAATACGCGTTCTAATTAAATCAAGGGTTAAAGCCGCACGCGCATCCACATTAATATTGCCCACGCTAATGCTCGATAAAGCATAACGATTGGCTGCAAATGCACCCACGGTGACGTTATAACCTGTAGGCGTAAATAAAGGATCGCTCGCTTGCCGCCAGGTTAGCAAAGCCTTAGGATAAACCACCGTACGCTCGGTAGGCTTTTGTTTGTCGTAATGAAATTGTTCGTGTAAACCATTCAACGATAAAACTTGTTGATATTTCGATGTAAGATGTTCATAAACAAAGGCAAGATTACCTGAGCGGCTGTTACCGCTGACATAATTGAGGTTATTAAAACCGCCGTTGATGGTGTGTTTGTCATGAATAGGATCGCGGCCAGGAATGGTATATTTTAATAACGCTGCATTTTGATTAGACGATCCTTGAGCCACGGCATCAAATTTATGACCGTAGGTGTTTAAAGGCACTATATGTAAACCGAAGCGCCCACGCGCACCGGTGTCAGTTCCGTAACCACCGGATAGCGTATAACTAAAGCGATCAACCGGTTCGAGATGAACATCGAGCGGGATGTTATGACCGGAATCAGCTAATGGATCAACATCAATCGTCTTAAAATATCCGCTGCCCATCAGATTTGAATTAAGTGCCATCATGTCGTCCGTTGAATAAGCGTCGCCATAGTTAAACGGAACGTAGGCAAACAATAAATCAGGCGATAAGGCAATATGCCCTCGTGTAAACATCGGGTTTCGTTCTGCGAACGGTTGGAAAAATTCGATGATTTTTGAAAGTTTTGGGAAGGGAAGTCGAATCTCGCCTTTCAGCTGAGGCGTGGGGCGTGTGGTGCCGGTGATAAAATTCACTTTACCAAAATAAGAACGAGGACCGGTATTAAATTGCAAAATAATGCTGGCTTGATAGTTTTTTCTATCGACCATGACGGTTGCTTGATCAAAACGAGAGGTCAAAAAGCCCTCATTTTCTGCGGCGTTCACAAGATTATTTTTGGATGTTTCGTATAGAATGCTGTTAAACGGCTGATTAATTTTAATCGGTAGTTCACGGTAAGCTTTTTTGATTTCTTCGACATCACGTCCTGGCCCGGTGATGTTCACCGTAAGGCTTGTAACCACGACAGGACGACCTGGGTTAACATGAATTTTACCGGGGTGCTTACCTTGAGGTAGCTTGACCGTGATGCTAGAATTAAAATACCCATAAGGCGTTAAAGCTTTTTTAACTTGGCTCATCAATTCATCTTCTGTAATGCCCCCTTGGATTGGGTGTGCATACAAATCGGTCAGGCGATGCTCGACATTTTCACGGAGTAGTTTATCCAGGCCTGAGATATCGAACGATGCAACTTGCGCAGCGCCAAGTAAAAGCGAAATACTGCAGAGAAATAAAAATCTGTACAAGCTTTGCTTAAGCATCAGTATGGGATACCTCATCTAAGGTTAGCGCTTGAATTTGATAAAGTAAACGTAGTGCATCACGTGGCGTGACTTCATCTAAATCCAGCGCTTTAATTTTAGCGAGCGCAGCAGAAGGTTTAGTAGATTTAGGCTGAGCTTTGGCTTCGGGCATAACATAGAGCTTGCTGGGTTCTAAGTGCTGTAAATGGGTGCGTGCCTCGACGAGGACATCCTGTGGAATGCCTGCTAATGCGGCAACCTCGAGGCCATAGCTTTGGCTCGCAGCACCCTGTTTGACGCGATACAAGAAGACAATTTTACCATGACTCACCGCGGCTTCGACATGGACGTTCTGAATATGACGGCAGGTTTCAGGCAAGGCCGTAAGCTCAAAGTAATGCGTTGAAAACAGGGTAAATGCTTGCACTGTTTCAGCTAAATACACGCAACATGCATGGGCCAATGCTACACCGTCAAACGTACTGGTGCCCCGACCAATTTCATCAATTAGAACCAAACTTTGTGCTGTCGCGTGCCTTAATATATAAGCCGTTTCTGTCATTTCAACCATAAACGTTGAGCGGCCTGAAGCTAAATCATCGTTGGCGCCAATACGAGTGAATAATTTATCGATAGGGCCAAGGCGTGCTTGACGGGCAGGAACGTAGCTTCCGATATGCGCAAGCACAATAATCAGCGCGGTTTGCCTCATATACGTTGATTTACCGCCCATATTAGGACCCGTAATAAGCAAGGTATTACTACCAGGAACCAGTGTGACATCGTTCGCAATAAAAGCATTATTTAAAAGCGATTCAAGCACCGGGTGTCGGCCTTCATGTATGTCAATGCCCGGTTCATCGACAAAATTAGGTGCGTTCCAATGCAGGGTGTTGGCACGTTCGGCAAGGGTATTGAGTACATCAGCCTCTGCCAGCGCATGCGCTGTATGCGTGAGTGTGGTGATATGGGCTTGAAGCGTATTCAATAAATTATCATAAAGCCAACGCTCACGGCTGAGTGCTTTAGATTGAGCAGATAAAACACGTTCTTCAAAAGTTTTAAGCTCAGCGGTAATATAACGTTCGGTATTTTTTAACGTTTGTTTACGTTGAAAATAGGCAGGAATATTTTCCGTGGATTGCGCACGTGAAAGCTCAATATAATAGCCGTGAACGCGATTATAGCCAAATTTAAGGGCCGAAAGTCCGGAACGTTTTTTTTCTTCTTGCTCTAACGCATCGAGCGCATCCGTTGAGTTTTCGCTCAAGGCGCGGTATTCATCCAGCTCGGCATCAAACCCTTGTGCAATCACACCGCCGTCACGAATCAGCATGGGCGGATTTTCAATCAGTGCTTTAATTAAGAGCTCGAGAAGCTCTGGTTGAGGGGTAAGCGCTTGGTTTAGGTTCGTTAATAGCGAAGTTTTGTAGCTCGAGAATAACGTGTGTAATTCGGGTAAGATGGTAAGCGTTTCACGTAACTGCACTAAATCACGGGGGCGAGCTGATTTTAAGGCAATACGTGAAACAATGCGTTCAAGATCGCGCGCGTTTTTGAGTAGCTCATGAATGGTCTCCGTTTGTTTGTTTTGAATTAATTCAGCAATACTTGCTTGGCGTTGTTTCAGATGCGCATGGTCTCTGAGGGGGCGCCCGAGCCAGCGCTTTAATAATCGGCTCCCCATAGGGGACGCGGTATGATCTAGTACGGATATTAACGTATGCTTATCGGTTCCGCGTTGATTTTCAAAGAGGGCCAAATGCGCTTGAGTTGCAGCATCTAATTCTAAATAATCATCGTTTTTTTCGAGCGTTAATGTGGTGAGATGTGGTAGGGCTTGGCGTTGGGTCAGATTTAAATAAGCAAGCAGGCCACCCGCCGCAACAAAAGAGATCTCATATTCAGCTTCACCTAATGCATGCAAATCTATAATATTAAATTGTTTTTGAAGTGCGGTGCGCGCTTGTTGCAGGTCAAACTCCCATGCCGGCCGAACGTGTAGCGGAAAAGGCGCATGCTTTAATTGTGAAGCTAGACCCTCTTGAACTAAAACTTCGGCTGGATGCAGGCGCGTAAGAGCTGCAGCAAGTTCTGTTTTTGTTTGTAATTCTAAAAGATGAAAGCGCCCACCACTTAAATCAACCCAGGCAAGCCCAAAGCCTTGTTTGGTTTCGTGAACCGCCAGCAGAATCGTATCATGATGCGCATCTAAAAGCGCATCGTCGGTTACGGTACCTGGGGTTACAATACGGGTCACTTGTCGTTCAACTGGGCCCTTGCTTGTGGCGGGATCGCCAATTTGTTCGCAAATTGCAACCGACTCACCTTTTTTTAATAACCGCGCCAGGTAATTTTCAAGCGCATGATACGGCACACCGGCCATCGGGATGGGTTTGCCGTTTGCGCGGCCACGGTGTGTCAGCGTTAAGTCGAGTAAGCGCGCGGCATGTATTGCATCATCAAAAAATAACTCATAAAAATCTCCCATGCGGTAAAGCAGGAGCATGTCTGGGTGTTCTGCTTTAATCCGTAAAAACTGTTGCATCATGGGGGTGTGTTCTGACGTTGTCATAGCCTGCTCGGTGTTAATTAAATCGCAGGAAGTGTAACAAAATCAGGCGCAATTGTATAAGTTCATCTGAAAGAGTACGATCTTTTGCTAAAAGAAGCATCAAAGCCTGAAAAACAGTGATGTCTATCGGAGGGATTCATGAGTTGATGACATCACTTCAGGGATCCATTGCTTCCTCTTGCGTTTATCATATTGATTCTTGGGTGGTTCAGGTGAAAATATAGTCCGTTCTATACATGTTTTGTGTGGTTCTGGTTTAGCAATAGCCACGACAGAATTTTCGGTTTTTTCTATGTTTATTGGCGTAAAAATAGAACAACTTACTCGCCTTTCTTGCTTAAAACACAGATCGTCAGCGTCAGTTTCATGTTCATGTATATTTACAGGCGTGATGCGCTCTTGTAGCATTTGATGTAATGCCTTTTTTTGAAGAATGTTTTTATTGTAAACAATCGTTTGTTCTAGTGCTTTATTAAATGCAGCGGTGTTTGTATCTTGAAATAAATTTTTTAATGTGATGGATGCGAATCCAGCTAAGGTTTTAAATTCTTGTTGTACCTTCAGATAAATAAAAACCGTAAAGAACTCCTCAAGACTATGTCCACCTGCATTATAAAGCATGTAAGAAACGAACGATTTCATGTACAGCTCTAATTGTTTATTGATAATATTTCCTGGTTCCATAACAAATGGAAGAACATGATGACGCAACAAAAGAGCTAAAATTTTGAGGTGCATTAACATCGTTCCAGAAATAGAACCCACAAATGGCGTTATTTGATTTTCAAAGATCAATTTAGGCATAGAATGAGGCGAGTCAGATAAATGCTGATTCTCTTGATAAGTGTATCTATCTGCAGGTCGAGAATAGGTCGATGGTTCTTCTGCACGTAATGCGTCTCCTAGAGGGAGCGGCATGTATGAGCGCATAATACCTCGTGTATGTGGGCGTACATCTTGTTCTTGAAGCTCATTCGCTTGAGCTAAATCTAATCGTTCTTTTCGCCCACGATTCATCGGATGATAGGGAGATTTAGGTCGCGAATTATAAAGATCGAGTGGAAGATCTTTTGAGTGGAATTGATCGTTGACCAAAAGAATAGCATAACTGATTTTTGTAATCAGGATTAATTTTTGTTTTCGGTCGTCTAATATTTCTAAAGGTGTCAAGGCTTCAGAGACGTCTTCTGGCTTAAGTGATTCGTAACTGGTTGATTTTTTTAATTGAAAGATTGCATCGGAGTATTCATCCATGTTTTTAACGGGCGTGAGTTGTTCCATTTGCGCTTGGAATTCTCGACAACTATTTTCATCCATTAAATCAAAAATTAGATTAAAATATTCATGTAATAAGTAAATATCAAGATCGTCGAGAGACGTGGCCAAGGTGTTATGCGACAAGTGACTTTCAAAATAACGCCGAACAGGATCTTCGTTAATGGTTTGTTTAGCTGCACACACATCATACGTTGCAAGGATTGGATCGGCGAGTAATTTCTGAAGTAAATCGTGACTCAATCGAGTACGAGGCCCTGTAAGGTACATATACATAATCTGTTTCAATTTGTTGCTGTTTTCGTCGTGACGATAGTGATCGGCCAATAGCGTGAGTGCTTGAAAAACAGAAATCGTTAAGTTGGGCATAGTTAAAATGTCGATGAGTTTTTATGAAGATCATAGTGTATTATATTAAACTTTATTATGCAATAAAAGTGTTTTTGATTTATTTTTAAGGCAGCATGATGTCATTTTTTATTATGGCAACGTGGCACGGTTGGGGTGGGATTGCCTCGTTTATCCCATTCTTCTGGGGTGTAAAGGTGTAGGCTTAAGGCATGCAAGCCTGTCGTGAACTCATTTTCAACGGATGCATTCACGAGACGGTGGCGTGCAAGACGTGATAAGCCTTCAAATTTCTCAGAAACAGCAAGTACCGTAAAGTGTGTTTCGACTCCAGGTCGTCGATGATTCGATGATTCGTCTGCAATCGTCATATGCACTGGTAATATGGCTTCAGAAAGGGTATGATAGAGGCGTTTTTTTCGTAACATAAAAAAGCAAGTCATCTGTATAGAGAAGATGTCATGGATTATAACATCTTGTCTGTATTTGTCATGAGGTACTAATGGAGAATGTATCATGAGGCATAAAGGTAATATTTTAGGTTTTACTTTAATAGAGTTGATGATTGTGGTCGCAATCATCGGAATTTTAGCAGCTGTTGCTATGCCTGCTTATCAAAACTACACAACACGTGCACGGGTGATTGAAGGCTTTCATTTAGCTTCGGCCGCAAAGCTTGCCGTATCTGAAGCGGTGCTGGCTACCAACGCTCTGCCAAAAAATCAAACTGAAACGGGGTATGTAACCCCACCTGCGACCGCGAACGTTGCGTCGATTCGTATTGCTGATAAAACTGCCGCAATTACCATCACGTATACAGCTGCCGTAGGTAAAAAAAGCACGCTTATTTTAACGCCCACGCTCAATGATCGAGGCGATGTGTCATGGACGTGTAACGAAGGAAATTTACCTGAGCAGTATCGTCCAACAATGTGTCGGTAAGTGGTTCGCACGTATTACAAAATAATGTATCAAGTGTGTAAACTTTCGTTGATGAGAAACATGAATACATGGTATAAATGTGGATCTCTTTGTTGTGTCATTTTGTTGTGTACTTGCTGTGAGAAAATTATATTATGCCGATTTATGAATACCAATGCTCTGCGTGTCATCACGCATTTGATGTTTTACAAAAAATGAGTGACGATGCTATCAAAACATGCCCCGAATGTCAGAAAGATACGGCTGTTAGACTTGTCTCTGCTGCAGGTTTTCAGCTCAAAGGCACAGGATGGTACGAAACTGATTTTAAAAATAAACCCAAAAGTGGTGCTGCAGCACCTGTTGAAAAAACAAATGAAAAAACAAAACAAGGAAGTGCAGATTGATTGGTAAATCAATACGCAGCTATCTTTTAGCTGGGCTGGTTGTCTGGTTGCCTATTATTGTAACGTTTGTTGTTTTACGTTTTATGATTGATTTATTGGATAAATCAATCGCGTTATTACCAGCGGCCTATCGACCTGAGCAATTGTTTGGTTTTTACTTACCGGGATTTGGTGTTGTATTCTCTCTTTTGCTTTTATTTGTAACGGGATTGTTAGCCACGAATTTTTTGGGCCAACATTTTATGCGTTGGGGAGAAGCCATTCTGGATAGAATTCCGCTGGTTCGTTCGATTTATAGCGCGACGAAACAAGTGATGGAGACGGTTTTTTCGAGTAATAGTCAGGCGTTTAGAAAAGTGATTTTAGTTGAATATCCACGACCAGGGATATGGACGATTGCGTTTCAAACCGGTACAGCGAATAAAGAGGTCGTGGCGCACACAGGTGTTGAGACTTTGATTATTTTTGTACCAACTACGCCTAATCCAACGTCAGGTTTTTTAATGATGGTACCTAAATCAGACACGAAAGAGCTTTCTATGAGTGTTGATGATGCGTTAAAGTTAGTTATCTCCCTTGGGGTTGTGCAAACTAAACAGTAAAACGGATTTTATATGAGAAGCATCATAATTAAGCTTTGTCTGATGTGTTTTCTTGTTTTGTGGGGAGCTTCTGGGTTTGCTTCGCAGCATGCCGCTGCGGGAAAGCTTATTGAGTATTTGGCGTCTGAAAAAGTAAACCTTACGGTTACCAATAGCGAAGCACGATCGCGTTTGAGCTCAATCACGGATATCAATTTTGAAGAAGGAAAAGAAGATGTGGACAGTCAGCTTGCGTTGATGCAAGCTAAAATTGAAACATTACATGCTTTTTTAGCCAGTCAAGACAAAAGAAATGTTGATCTTAAAGCCCGGTTAAAGCAATTAAAACAATCCTCGTCACGACCTGAAGAGGCTTTACGATTGCAGGATTCAGTTAACCAAACAAAAGCGATTATACACGTTAATGACAAAGCCATTGAGCTTATCTTAGATAATATAGAACTTGCGCATCAATACGAAAAATTATTAAACAAACAAAAACAAGCACTTGCTTTATGGGAAGCTAAGCGTAAGAAAGAACACCAATTACAAGAAAAACAGGATAAAATTCGGCTTATTGATGCCAAGCGTACGTTACTTTATGATAAAAATATTGCTTTAGAACAACAAAAAAAAACGGCTTCTGGGGGTGAAGTCGAGCGTGAGCAGCTTTTAAATAATCAAGCGATTTTATTACTGGATCATAAAATAACCATTTTGACCTGGGAGATGGAGTTAATCGAAGCTGATTACTTATTTCTAGAGCAAGGCCAAGATATGAAAGCCTTAGAATCGCTGATGAATGTGTATCAACGTATACAAGTACAGCTCACAACGATGGGCCAAGTTTTAAAAAAAATGCAAGCATGGGCAAAAGACGATGCCGCCGGGTTATTCAGTGATAATGCAGTCCAGCAAGCATTGTTAGTCAAGTTACGTGACAATCTTGAGGAAAGTTTAGATAAGCTTACACAACTTCAGGTCATTTCAAAAAAAACAATCGAAGATAAGCAGCATGTGCTCAATCAGCAACGCACATCACGTCAGCATTTTAAAGATTATCGTGAAGAATCATGGTCAGGCATATCAAAACAATTAGCACACATTCCCGTGCAGCTTTATCGTTATTTAGAATCCCTGGTCTTCAAAATGGTTGATTATTATTTATGGGAAGATACTTGGCAGCAGGTGTTATTTTGGGGGGTGTTGGTAGGAATTATATTGTTCAGCGTGGGGTTAAGGTATATCCTTCAACCTGTTACACAAGATAAAGCCCGCTCACGTTTTTCAGGGCATTTGCTTGATGGGGCGTTATTACTCTTTTATCGAAATATTTTTCAATTTTCGGCTGCTGGATGTTTCATGGTGGCTTTTTCCATGACTCAGATCCCTATGCTCCAAGCAAAATTGCTATTCAATATTGTTCTTGTTTGGTTGATTTATAGACAATTTATTGGTTTGGCGCGTTTGGTATTGTTGGAGCGCGTAACAGACGTTGCCGGAAGTCATGAGATGATTTTATATCATCGTTTAAAGTGGTTGTTTTTATTGGGTGCTTGGTCCACAGGACTGATGGTCTTGAGTCATGAATTACCGTTGGCTTTTTTATTGCAAGATATTTTTAACCGCTTTTTTATGCTTTTTATTCTGAGTGTGTCCGTTGTGCTTTGGAAGAGTCGTGATGTGTTTCCTCATATTTTTCACCCTTGGTTTCGAACCAATAAACCGCCAATTCGACACTTAGGTTCGTTACTTGGCATGTTGATCCCGTTTACATTATTTACAACCGCTGTGATTGGATTAGTTGGTTATGTGAATTTTGCTTGGATTCTTAGTCGTTATCAGGCTTATTTTTTATTGATTTTAACGGCCTATGTTTTACTCCGTGAGTTGCTGGCTGATATGCTTGATTTACTATCTGAATGGATGGTATCTAAGCTCAATAACGGATGGTTATGGATTGAGGCGATTGTGAAGCCGCTTGAAAAATGGCTTCATGTGGGGTTGGCTATATTGGGTATTGTCGTATTTTTTCGAGGCTTTCATGAACATTGGGTGCATGAACTTCCTTCATTGCTGAATACGGTAGGACATTATCCTTTTATTCATGGTTCAGGTATTCAAATTACGTTGTTCAGTAGTATCGAAGCGATTGTTTTGCTTATGGTTCTGATTTGGCTATCACGATGGACACGTGAGCTTTGTTATCGTTGGCTGTATCGGCGTGTGCTTGATGCCGCTATTCGTAATAGTTTTTCTGTGTTTACGCAGTATGCTGTAATTTTATTAGGTACGTTTGTTCTGTTACGCGTTTTAGGTTTAGATCTCACCGGTATGGGCATGATTTTAGGTGGACTTGCTGTCGGTATGGGTTTTGGTTTGCGAGATTTTGCCAGTAATATTGTGGGTGGACTCATGCTTTTAATCGAGCGACCCGTACGCGAAGGCGATTTAATCACGTTGGGTGAATACGAGGGACGTGTTGCGCATATTGGTATTCGCTCGATGCGTATTTTATCGTGGGATAATATGGATGTTTTAATTCCCAATGCCGAAACATTTAATAAGCCTGTGACCAACTGGACGCACCAAGATGGCGTTGTACGAACCGTGTTACCGATAAAAGTGAGCCGTGCGGATGATCCAAACTTGGTTCAACAACTCATATTAGATGTGTTAGAGATTATTCCTGAAGTATTAAGCACACCAGAAACGCAAGTATTTTTAAAGAAAATTGATGACGCATTGATTGAGTTTGATGTACGTTACTTTATTAATATTCAATTAAATACGCGTTTTGCGATCCGCTCCAAAGTTTTATTTGCCATCATGGCGCAGTTTAAAGCAGCAGGTATAAAAGCACCCATTCCTCCTATGCGTGTTGAATTAACCACTGAAAATGAAGATGAAGGCTATGTGAACAATGCCTAATACTCAAGCTGAATTACTTGTGCGTTGCCGAATGATTGAAGGCTTAAGCTTCGCCCAACTGGCATCAGAATGGGGTGTTTGTGTGCCTACAAATCCTGTGCAACGTAAAGGTTGGCTTGGGGGCTTGGTTGAAAAAGTGTTAGGCACAACCGCAGGCACGGAAGCAAAGCCAGATTTTCATCATTTAGGTATTGAGCTGAAAACATTGCCCATCAGTGCGCGAGGAACACCCGTTGAATCAACGTTTGTCACGCGTATTAATTTATTAACGATTCATCATGAGCAGTGGGAAACTTCACCATGTTACGCTAAACTCAAGCATGTGCTTTGGTTGCCGATTGAAGGTGATGTCAGCATTTCATTTGCACATCGACGTATTGGGCGTGCATTTTTGTGGTCACCCACGCTCGAGGATGCACACATTCTGAAGCGTGATTGGACTGAGCTTAGTTTTATGTTGGGATCGGGACAGATGGCAGATGTAGATGCAACGATGGGCGTTTATTTGCAAGTACGGCCAAAAGCTGCAAACGCGCGTTCATTGTGTTACGGTTTTGATGCAGAGGGAAATAAAGTTCCTACGCTACCGCGAGGATTTTATTTAAGGCCATCGTTCACTGAAAAACTGCTTGCAACGGCGATGTAAAAAACAATAGGGATGTGTATGAATAAGATTCGATTGAAACGTGTTTTTATGGTACTCATGTTTGTGCTATTTGCGTATCTTTGGGCTATACGCTTGAAGTTACCTGCGCCACCTCCCAAGCCGCCTGTGCCCAAGACCGCTATCATACATATTAAACCCGTAAGTTTTGATGCATTACCCGGTTGGGATGCGAGCGATTCACGTACATCGCTTTCAACGTTTCAAACCTCATGCCGTGTTTTTCTGAGGCAAGCTCCTGATAAAGACGTAGGAAGTAAGCACGTGCCTTTAAAAGCAAAAGACTGGTGGCCTGCTTGCCGTGCGGCGCTTAAACTCTCTAATCCAACACAAGCAGAAGCACAGGCATTTTTTGAGGGGTGGTTTCAACCAGCGATGCTTGTCGACAATAAACCACTCGAAGGCATGTTTACCGGCTATTATGTCCCGATTCATCAAGGCAGCTTAAAGAAAACAGCGCAATATAACGTGCCTATTTATGGTTTACCCAGTAATTGGGTTCGGTTTAGATTAAAAGATTTTGATCCGGATTTACCTGATCGCAAAATTGTAGGGCGTATTGAAGGTCATTCGATTGTGCCGTTTCATACACGAGCGGCGATTAATCAAGGCGCGATATCTAAAGTCGCTCCCGTACTGGTTTGGTTAGATAGCGAAGTTGATCGTTTGTTTTTAGAAATCCAAGGCTCGGGTTTTATTAAGCTTCCTGATGGGAGTAACATGTTTATTGGTTATGCTGGCGAAAACGGTGCAGCTTATAGCTCGATTGCAAGCGTACTAATCGCACGTGGCGTCATGACCCGAGATACGGCGTCTATGCAAAAAATTAAGGCTTACTTTGAAGAGCACCCCGAACAAATGCAAGAAGTGATTGAGCATAATAAATCGTTTGTATTTTTTAGTAAGCAGAAAAAAGCCATGGCTATGGGAGCTCAAGGTGTTTATTTAACCCCTGGATATTCGATGGCGGTAGATAGAGCGTGGATTCCACTGGGCATGCCGCTTTGGTTAAATACAACTAAGCCGGTGGAAGATCTAACCGTCGCAGAATCAGAGCCGTTTAATCGATTGTTTATTGCCCAAGATACAGGTGGTGCAATTCGTGGTCCTATTCGAGGAGATGTTTTTTGGGGAGCGGGCAAAAAAGCAGGACAAATTGCCGGCCGTATGAGAAACAAAGGCGTGTATTGGTTGTTTCTTCCGCGCCAAGAAGAGAAAAAAGTACAATTTAAAACTTTTTAGAAATATGGTATTGAGAGCCTTTCATAGCGCGTTTCTGAGGTATAAGCTTTTTTAGGGCCAGTAACTTGATAGATTAATGAAAAATTGTCAAATAAATTGTTATCAAAAAAACCAAAAAAGCTATAGTCCGCTTCATAATAATCTTGGTTACATTGATGATCAGCATGGGCGGTCAATATCGTGTTTATCTGATTTGAGTTGAAGTGTAAACGATAAAACAACGTGCTTGGTTTATTGTTGATAGAAAAATATTTCTCTATTATATTTTTGATGGGACAATATTTATAAACATATTCCCGGTGCATGTTGAGTTTTGCATCAAGGCTGGTCGTTAAAACGCCTTGTTCTTGGTAATGAAGTGTGGTTTCATCTATTTTTTTTATAGATACGGAGCCTATGACAGTACCGTCGATAGCATCTTTTATTTGGCTGTGTATTTTTCGATGAAAACGCCACGCGCCGATCCATTGTTGAAATAATTTATTGAGGTCCATCAGTCATTCCATATAATGCATTATGATTTTTTTGTTGAGATAGATGGGCTAGAAATAATGCAAAAAGAATTATACACAAACCAATGACCAAGTGCATACCTTGTTTGACGTGTTCATGAAAAAATAATATAGATACCAAGGTACCAAGCGGGAGTTTTAAATTATTAAACACGGAGAGTATGACGGGATTCGTTTGAGTTGCGCCTTTGTTCCACCAAAAAAAACAAAGCCCCGAAGGAATGGCTCCTAAATAGACGAGTAACAAACCTTGTTTTATCGTTAATTGGTGTACGCTGTGCCAGCCATTAAACCATGTGGTGGATAGGGTCGTGGTGATGACTGCTCCTAAAAATAAGAATGCATAGATATCTTGATCGTGAATATCAGAATACTTAAGGCGAATTTTTCTGTAATAAACCTGTCCTAAAGAAAAACAAACATCAGAGGCTTGCACTAAAAAGAAGCCTGTGAGTGCGTTTAAACTCACGGATGAGGTGTAGTAAATTATCCCGCCACCAAGTATAGCTAGACCGGCAATCATAAAATGATGAGCCGTAAATCGACGCTCCAATAAAGCATGAAAGAGCATCACATAAAAAGGTGTGGTCGCTGTAAAAAGCACAATTTGATACGCATCTAAATATTGATAAGCTCGAAGTACGAGTAAATACATGATGCCGTACTGTAGTGCGCCTACACATAATAAATAAGGCATGAATGGCTTGTATTTTTTTAACTTAATGAAAGGTAAAAATACAAGAAAGGCGATCGTCATGCGGCAAGCAGCAACAAAGTTCGGATCAAGTGATGTAAGTTGTGATTTAATCAGCCCATATGAAAAGGCCCATATCAACGACGCAGAGAGTAAGTAAGGCATAGTAATTTTAATAATTCGTTAAAACAGTATTGTTAAAAAATGTATCATAACATAATGTGCTTATGTTTTAATCCACAAAATCGGTGAATAACCCCGGTGTTTAGCGTGTTAGTTTGTATTCCACGTTTCCTGCACAAGCTGAACCGAATAAGTCCCGTCGTGTGCCTTGCTTCGATGCAAAACACTGTAAAGGGCGCGCTCAAATGATGCTGTTTTGATTTGGCCTATGCTTAAAAAATACTCGCTTTCGAGTGTCACATCGTCCATATCAATTGAAAGAGATTTTAAAATACTTCTTACTTGATTGAGTGATTGAATGCCTTTTTTACCGCGTGCATCGATGAGGGCTTGAACTTGTTTTGCGAGCTCTTCTTGTGAATCGGTTTCACTTAAAGCGGTTAGGAGCATTTCAGGCGCAGTATTAATATTTATTTTGGTCGGAGGCGGTAAAACCGTGACATAAGGAAAGAGTGCTTGATAAATTTCTGGTGTGACGCCTTGAACAAGTTTAAGCTCAGAAAGACTGGCCATGGGTTGATGCGCTGTTATATAAGCTGGTTTTTGTTTAGCATAATATTTATTGTATTTATTATAATTACTATCTTTTTTGTCGTTGGATACCCAATTACTGATGGCATTTATTAATTGAAAAGCTTGGTTTTTTGATGCGCTTTCAAGAACTTCGTTGAACAAATGAACACCCGGGGTTTTTAATTTGCGGTTATCTAAGTTGTTGAGGTTAAACACAGCTTGTAAATCAAAAAGTTGAGCCGAAAGTTTGACCCCAGGAATTTTAGGCATGGGGCTTTCTTCATCGGTTAAAATCAGCATGGTGGGATCACGCCCAAAGTCCCTTGTTTTAGGGTTAATTAAAGCGGCCATAGCCCAATACCGTAACACTTCGGCCGTAAGTGTATCTTGGTCTGTACTCAGCACCAGGCGTGTTTGTTCAATGGCGTGTTGCAGTTGAACTGTCATGGTTGTCGTTGCAATCGAAACCAAAGTCATAATAAATAAAGCGGATAACAACGCGCTGCCCCGTATTTTTATCATGCGCCTCCCGGAATCACAAAGAGCAGGGGTATTTCACCAAGCTTTTTAAGACGCAACGTAAGCTTGATTGCGCGAGGAAACGGTGGTGATTTTTTTGTAGGGGTTACTTTAGATTCTTCGGCCGTCATAGGCCATTCGGAGACCCATGTGCCGTCTTTATCTAAATAAGAAAATTCGCAGCTTTCAATCTCATGCATGAGCACTTGCTCTTGAAAATCTTCAAGATTGACAGGATAGACGCGTGCCCACGTTTTTCGAATCAAATTTTCATCACCTCCACATAACAAGGCTACGCGCTTGAGGGTGCTTTTTGCTTCGTTTTCATCAGGAACGACAAGACCACCTCGTACAAACTCGGCATAATGGGTTTGTCCAATAAAAGAAGAGCTGCCACGATCAACGATTTGAATAATATCACGGCTCATACGTGCAACAGCCAGTTGAAGCTCAGCCAAGGGGTCAAGTTGTGCTTTGAGGCGCGCGCTTGTATCAAATGCTCGACCCAATAAGCCCACACTGAGGGTGCCTAAAATAGCAAAAATAGCGAGCGCTATAATAACTTCAATCAGCGTGTAGCCCGCATGCTTTTCAGATGGCATCAATTATAAACCTCCAAAACCAATCAGTGGATCACCAAAAGGACCAGTTTCATGTTGGCTCACGGTAATTTCAATGCGTTGCAGGTTAGGTAGCGATGTTGCAGAGCGCTTGGCTTGCCAAAACCAGGTGTTACCAAATATGGTAATTTTTTCGATTTTTGCTCGTGTTTTTTGCACCGGTGTGAGTTTGAGTTGAACCATAGCTAAGCCTTGCATGGCGACAAGATGGGACAGGGTTTTATTTTTAACACGCTCGGTGCCTTGAATGCTTTGACTCATGACAAGTAAGAGCGCTGTGAGCGCGATGGATATAATTGCAAGTGCGATTAAAACTTCGATGAGCGTGAAAGCTTGCGTGTGTTTGGGCATCATAAATCAGGACCTAATTTTAAATGCGTTGTGCCGTTATCTTCTGCCACGACATGTGCAAGATTAGGTTGATTTTTTAGCCCAAAATTAATGCGAAACGGTGTTATTTCACCTGAAGCTTGAAATACTACCCAGTTTTTATTGCTTGCTGAGCTGGTAGGGTTTGTGGGATTAATACTCAAATAAAGATAAATTTTTTCAGGAAATTGATAAGGCTTGAGCAGCGTCGATGTGACGGGTGTCCATGTGTTGGGTGGCGCAAAACGAAATACTTGATAAGAATTCGGTGTGATTTTCATGCCATAGGTCATGGCTTCGAGTATGGCTTGGTGACGAATCAGGCGTATTTTTTGAATAAATTTTTGAGCTTCAGCCTGGGCACGTCGGCTTTGACCAAAGTCGCCGAAGGCAAGCACAGCGACACTTGCGGTGATCGCAAGAATCACGAGCACCACAAGGATCTCAATCAGGGTAAAACCGGACTTATTGGTCCGCATTCCAGTTTCCGATTTCAGCATTCGCCCCTTCACCACCCGGTTGACCGCTTGCGCCCAAGGTAAAAATATCAACTTCACCGTGTTGACCTGGATTTAAATAAATATAATCACGGCCCCATGGATCGTGTGGTAATGATTTTAGATAGAGCTTCCAGTTGCGTGGTGCTGGATTTGTCGTGGGTTTCTTGACCAGCGCTAACAAGCCTTGGTCTGTACTTGGGTAAAACCCGTTATCTAAGCGGTACAAATCAAGCGCATTCTGAATACCAAGGATATCATGCTTGGCTTTCACGATACGCGCGTCATTGGGTCGATCCATAATTTTGGGGACAATAAGCGAAGCTAAAATCCCAAGAATCACGACGACGACCATGATCTCGATGAGAGAAAATCCACGTTGTTGTTGCATTCTAAACATCTCCTAAAAATTAATTAATTTAATACTTAACTTACAAGTTGCTCCATAGAAAATATGGGTAATAACGTCGCAAGCACGATAAACATAATAATCGCGCCCATCAAGAGAATGACCAAAGGTT
>Ga0100380_10000981_pt1 | contig 31104 bp, 33 predicted proteins | sample CryGeymeta201504_FD_80417 | JGI IMG/M metagenome (GOLD analysis project Ga0100380, IMG submission 80417) | Groundwater microbial communities from Crystal Geyser aquifers in Utah, USA - Crystal Geyser metaG 2015-04 | ecosystem: Environmental > Aquatic > Deep subsurface > Groundwater | place... | reverse complement strand
CAAATTGACACGCCATATTTAAGCGAAACAACCTCTGGACTCACGTTTGCTGTGGATCATTTCAAGCATTGGGAACACAGTGCGCACATGACGTTGACGCGCGGAGAGCGCTCAAGACTTGCGCACTATGCCGCAATGCATTTATAGTATGCGTTTTAAAACAGGGTAAATTATGTCTACTTTAGCTTTGACCTACGATGATGTGCTTCTCATTCCCGCGTACAACCACCACGAATCACGACGTGTGGTGGATATCAGTAACACCGACCGGCTCGGAAAACTCAGCTTAGAGTTGCCCGTGATGAGTTCTAATATGGACACCGTCACCGAAAGCGGCATGGCGAACTTCATGCACGAAAAAGGTGGTATCGGTGTGCTCCATCGCTTTTTAACGATTGAAGAAAACATCAAGCAATACCAAGCCTGCACCGGTCAAGTGTTTGTGTCGGTAGGATGCTCTGCCGCCGAACTCGAGCGCGCGGAAGCCTTGCGTGATGCTGGTGCGACCTATTTTTGTGTTGACGTTGCACATGCCCATGCAAAATATGTGGGTAAAACTTTAAAAAAACTTCGTGCCATGCTGGGCTCGCGTTGCATCATGGCAGGTAACGTCGCAACGTATGCAGGTGCCGATTATTTAGCGTCGTGCGGTGCCGATATTATTAAAGCCGGTATTGGTGGCGGCTCGGTCTGCAGCACGCGTATCAAAACAGGCTTTGGTGTTCCGATGCTGACCTGTATCGAAGATTGCGCACGTACCGATCGCTCCATTGTCGCCGACGGCGGACTTCGTGCAGCGGGCGATATTGTGAAAGCGCTAGCCTTTGGTGCTGATTTTGTGATGATTGGCGGCATGCTTGCCGGCACAACACCCACCCCAGGTGAAATTATTACAAAAGACGATGGCACACAAATCAAGCGCTACCGTGGTATGGCCTCTCGTGAAGCCCAAGAAGGCTTTCTTGGCCAATTGCATGAGTGGAAAACGGCTGAAGGGGTATCGGCTGAAGTACCGTACCATGACAGTCAAGAAGCTATTATAGGTGACATCATCGGTGGTTTGCGTTCAGGCTTAACCTACGCAGGCGCTGATACCATCCGTGAACTTCATCGAAAACTTAATTACATTCAAGTCACCACCGCAGGCCGGCACGAAAGCTTACCGCATAAATTACTGGATTAGGCTTAATACCCCCTTCTCTCCATAAGCGTACTGGGAAGAAGGGGCGCACAAGAGCTTACATTCCAGCAGGCGCAGCAGCAACAACAGCCGTAGCTTCAACTGCTGTTACGGTGATTTCGGCTACCAAAGCAGCCGCCTCAGCAGCCGCTTCAGCGGCGTAACTTGCAACTTCCGCAGCCCCTTCAACAGCACTCGCTCCCGCGTCAACGGCACCGCCGCCCATCTCAGCAACCAGGTCGCCTGCCGCACTGGGCGCTTCTGTCATGGCACTCAACTCCATGCCTTGCGGCATAGCACTCAACTCCATGCCTTGCGGCGCCATTTCTGCTTTCGCTTCTAGTGCCTCAACCGGGTTTTCCCCCAGCGCTTCTTCTAGTTTTTCTTCTGGTTTTTCTTCTGGTTTTTTCTTTTCTTTCTTTTCTCTTTTCTTTCCTTTTTCTTCTTCGTCGTCGTCTTTGTCCTTAAGATGATTCAAGACCTTATCCCACCCCTCCCAAGATGCTTCCTGAGGGATCCAGCCGCTTCCATCGTTTGCTTGCTTCTTATCATCTCCAGGTTTTTTAGATTCTTTTTTTACAGGCTCGTCCTTTTTGGTCTCTTCTTTAGTATCCAGCTTTTGTCCTGGTGTGGGAGCATCAGGCACAGGGGCGCCCGGCAAATCAGGCATGGGCACAGCATCTATATCAGGTGTAGGTATATCCGTTATATCAGGCATCACACAACCCCTCAAATTTAAGACAAAAAGAATTAAAAAAATCATATTATCTATTATTTTAGACTAAAAACTCAAAAAAGACTAATTAAAGCACTAAAGTTATATTATTTTATCTTTTTGTTTGACGAACAACAAAACGTCTCCTATACCATAATAAACACAATAAATGCACTAGGAGAACAACATGCTCGCTTCAGCTGCCATTATGGTTCTTGCTGTTTACCAACCCATGCTTCCGCCAAGTTCCGCTTATTTACCCCCCACCAACCTGCAACAAGAACAATATGACCAACGTAAAAATGCACAGCCCGCTTATCCTGGGCAGCAAGGCGAAGGCGATGGCAGCGTTCAAGATAAAGCGGGTAATGCGGAAATTAACACAGGCCTTTTTCCAACAGAATCCTCCGGTAAAGCGGTTGTTATTCCACGGTAAACCCATTTTCTAGGAACACATATGGTCAACAATTCATCCCGCGCTGTAGCGCTTTCAGAGCAGTATAGTCAACGTAAACTTATGTTGGGCCTGTATGGTTTTTTAGACGGCATTGATATTGCAAGCAAGACGCTCGCGCTTTTTGTCCCTCTACTATCAACCAGCACGTTAAAAATTTGGGCGCTGACGCATGAAGGTGTTTACTTAAGCCTGATGTTTGTTGCATCTATCGCTGTTTTTTCTACCTTAGGCAATGTTTTTAATGGCTCGCAAAACAATATAGAAAAAACAATTTTTCGGTTATGGCAAATCATGCGCGACACTATCAAAGGTGCAAAAATTGCTTATAAAGGCATAAAAAACATCCTAGCTCTCATGCGCGCATGGCCCTCACATGACTTCAAACCCATGCTCTTAACGTTTACAATACCCCTTGTCCTACTCTTTATCATCAACCGACTCGTAACACGTTGCCTAAGCAACCAACGCAAAGACGCACAAACAAGCAATAAAGCGTTACTCAAAACACTAAAAAACTTATGGAAAGCCTACAACCTTGCTCCCGAAGGTGTCGCCAAAAACATCGCAAAACAGTATTATTTAGATTTTGTTACCGATGCCAAGCGGCACCAAATCAGAACCCAATCCCTGCTGACACAATACACCCTATTCGTTTCGAGCTTGATTGAAACGGTCATCAATGGCAGCTACATGTTTATGGGGGCCGCGATGCTTGCGCCCGCGTCACCTCAAGCCATGCTTTTCATCACATGCGTGTCGATAACGATGATACTCATCAATATGATTTCTGCATGGCACGAAGAATTTGAATATCAAATCAAATTACAGCGCACCGAGCAAGCACTCCACGTGACCTGTGCTGTTCATGCGCTTGAACTCGCACTGTTTGACCTACGTACGGCGACACACACACACATACCCATCACACGTGCGCTTCAATGTGTCAAACAAAAACAGCGGGAGCTTCTACAGGAAAAAAATAAACAAGATGCTTTGCATAAAAGTACGTATATTGAAGCGTTGTTTATTAGCTTAAGGTACGCTGTTGCAACACACAAAGCCATCATGGGGGCGCTGGGCTGCATGGCTTTGGTCAATGGATTAATTTTTGGTACGGCGCTTACGGAGGCCATCGTTCTTGTGTGTATTGGCCTATCCATCACCACCAGTATTCTTTTATGCGTTTATGCTTTTGAAGAAACACGCCTACAGATAACGCAACAAAACCAAGCTATTCAACACCAACGAACAGCCATCACAAGCCAAATTAACGCAAGCATAATGAACACAAATACGCCCTCGGTCCATGAACATAGTATGTTTAGCCAGCACACAAAAGCGATTCCCTTAGCTAAGCGAACGCTGCTTAAAGAAGCTGAAAAAGCACGTGCATGTTTTTCAGGGAGCAAAAAACCCAAGCATTTATACGAATTTTCCCTTCTTTTCCAAAACAAACCCGATCATGATAGGCCAATCGATGCTGGAATCAAGTTTTTTCAGTTGTTTAGCATGATGTGTTATTGCGTACTGTGGTGGGCTAAAGCAGATGATAAGCAATATCCGCAGGCATCAAATGCACGCGAACCGGATATCATGCCGGCCAGCGCGATATAAGCGATGCGGCGCATCATTTTCTAGGATTTCACTTGAGATTCGGTTAACATACTGGCATGAAAAATTCGAAAAAAACAACCCATTTTGGCTTTCAATCGGTGGATTGGGAAGACAAAGCATCCAAAGTAGGCGAAGTCTTTAACTCCGTCGCCTCCCGCTACGACATCATGAACGATCTGATGTCGCTCGGCATTCACCGCTTGTGGAAGCGCTTTGCGATCGCCAAAAGCTTGGTACGCCCAGGGCATCATGTTCTGGATTTAGCGGGCGGTAGTGGCGACTTAACCCAATTACTCTGCCAAAAAGTAGGCGCAACAGGCCGTGTGGTGCTTGCTGATATTAATGCCGCCATGCTTGCTGTAGGTCGGGACAGACTACTCGACCAAGGCCTAAGCAACAGCACCTACTGTGTTCAAGCCAATGCCGAATGCCTGCCTTTTGCTGATAATCAATTTGATTGCATCACCATGGCTTTTGGATTGCGTAATGTGACCGATAAAGCCTCGGCGCTACGCTCGATTTATCGCGTATGCAAACCCGGTGGAAAAATCATGATCCTCGAGTTTTCAACACCCAACTTTCCTGGTTTAAAACCTATTTATGATGCTTACTCATTTCATGTATTGCCTAAACTTGGAGGCTGGATAACACAAGATGCTGATAGCTATCAATATTTGGTAGAATCGATTCGTATGCATCCTCCTCAAGAAGAACTAAAATCCATGATTGAAATCGCTGGATTTGAAGATTGTACATACCACAACTTGAGCGGAGGGATTGTTGCCCTTCACATCGCCTACAAATATTGAGGCTCGTATGATTAAACACTATTCTTTATTAGCCCTGCAAAAAGCCATGAACCATGGCTTAGCACTTGATCCAAACACCGCTCATAAAATCCGGGCTTTGCATGGTAAAACATTAGAAATTATTATTAGCCCGCTTGACGTGCATTTTTTTATGCAGTTTGACCAAACTCAAATAAAGCTACTGCCTAAACTCGAGCAAAATCAAGAGGCCAATGCCACCATTCACAGCAGTCCACTCGGACTGATTCGTCTAAGCCTACTTCCAGCCTCAAAAGTACGTTCGTTGTTTAACGAAAATATTCGCATGACAGGGGATATTACACTTGGACAACAGGTTAAACGGCTGTTCGATGATCTTGATATTGATTGGGAAGGGCATTTAGCACACTTTACAGGCGATGTTGTTGCCCATCAGTTGGGGCGGATTGCTCGTGGTGGGCAACGCTTAAAACACAAGCTTGAAACATCCATGCAAAACCATGTCAACGAGTATTTGCATGAAGAACTACGCGTACTGCCTCCACGTGAAGAACTTCAAGATTTTATGAACGATATTGACGCACTATCCCTTCGCGTAGAACGCCTGGCGGCGCATATAAACCAACTCAATAAACCAACTGATACTTACTTATGATAAGACGTCTTAAACAAATTTTTAGATTACTACATATCAATTACATTCTTGCTAAAAACGGCCTGGATCAAGTGGTCGTCAGCCTACGTCTATTTGCTCCGCTGCGCTTTGTAATGTATTTGAATCCTTGGAACTGGTTTCGTAGAAAACAATTATCTCGCGGCGAGGCGTTACGAAAAACATTGGAAGAGCTCGGTCCTATTTTTATTAAATTTGGCCAGGCACTGTCCACGCGCCCTGATTTATTACCGGATGACATGATTGCCGAACTCAGTCAGCTTCAAGACGATGTACCGCCGTTTCCAGTCGAGCAAGCACTCGCAATCGTCGCAGAAGCTTTTGGACAATCAGCCTTTGACGTGTTTGCCGATTTTGATTCAACCGTACTGGCTTCAGCCAGCATGGCGCAAGTGCATGCCGCACGATTAAAAAGCGGCGAAGATGTGGTGGTTAAAATCTTACGCCCTAAGATGCACAAGCTGATCGCACGTGATTTAAACTTACTGACAAGCATCGCCTCATTAGCACATCGCTATTGGCCCGAAAGTCGACGGTTTAAACCGAAAGCTGTGGTCCAAGAATTTCAACAAAGCTTATTAGATGAACTCGATTTGCAACGCGAAGCCGCCAATGCCAGCCAGCTTCGACGTAACTTTGATAACTCACCGCTGCTTTATGTTCCTAAAATTTATTGGGATTACGTACGTCCTCATGTCTTGGTGATGGAGCGTATTTACGGCATTCCTGTCACCGACATGACTTCGCTTAAATCGCACGGTGTGTGTACCAAGGCATTGGCAGCACGCGGCGTTGAAATCTTTTTTACACAAGTGTTTCGCGACTGTTTTTTTCACGCGGACATGCATCCAGGCAATATTTTTGTATCACCCAAACATTTAGCTAAACCTCAATATATTTGTATCGATTTTGGCATCATCGGTACACTGACCGAAGAAGATAAACGCTACCTTGCGGAAAATTTGCTTGCTTTTTTTAACCGCGATTATCGTCGGGTTGCGCTTTTACATATTGAATCAGGCTGGGTTGCACGCAACACCCGTGTGGATGAATTTGAAAGCGCGATACGCACCGTGTGTGAACCTATTTTTGAAAAGCCACTCAAAGATATTTCATTTGCATTACTAGTCTTGCGTTTATTTCAAATTGCACGCCGTTTTCATATGGAAGTACAGCCACAGCTTATTTTATTGCAAAAAACACTGCTCGCCGTCGAAGGGCTGGGTCGGCAATTGGATCCGGATTTAGATCTTTGGCTTACGGCCAAACCGTTTCTTGAAACGTGGCTCAAACAACAGATGGGCCCGCGCACACTCATCAAAAATATACGTGAAAATTTACCGTTCTTCATCGAAGAATTACCACATATGCCACGCTTACTCAACGACGTATTGGTCTTAAGCAAACAGATCCACTTACGGGATCGCGAAGAAGCCCAACAGCACACCACCGATACGCCTGTATCACGTGGCTGGTTTCGTGGCGCATGCATGGGCAGCCTTATAACGTTGCTTGCCATGGCAAGCGTATCTTATTTGCACTTATTTGGACAATAATTAGGAAGATAATCGATTGATAACTCACCGTCCCCGTAAACGCTTTGGCCAAAATTTTTTAGAAGATATGCGTGTTATCGGCCATATTTTAGACGCAATTCATCCAAGCCCAACCGATAATATGCTTGAAATTGGCCCAGGCCTTGGTGCGCTCACACGCCCGTTGCTCAAGCATTTAAATAAGCTCACCGCAATTGAAATTGATACGGATCTTCAAGCCTATTTGGGCAAAATGCCCGAGGGAAAAAACAAACTCACGATTATTTCAGCCGATGCGCTCACCGTTGATCTAACGCCGTTGGGTCAAAAATTACGGATCATTGGTAATTTGCCGTATAATATTTCAACGCCTCTTTTGTTTCATCTGTTAGAACACGCATCTCAGATTGAAGACATGCATTTTATGCTACAAGAAGAAGTCGTTAAGCGCCTTGCGGCTCCGCCGAATTGCAAAGCCTACGGGCGTTTAAGCGTGATGGTGCAGGCGCTTTGTCAGGTGGAAGCGTTATTCTCCGTCCCACCCACTGCATTTAACCCACCGCCTAAAGTGCAATCAGCCATTGTGCGTATTACCCCGCACACGCATCAACCCGATCCGGAACTGATTACAATATTAAAGCCCTTAGTTCTTCAGGCCTTCTCCACGCGACGCAAAACCTTAGGCAACACCCTAAAGCCCCTCATGTCCGCAAACCAGCTCACCGAGCTTGGTATTGACCCTATGCGCCGCCCAGAAACGTTATCTGTGCAAGAATATTTAGGACTCGCCAAAGCGCTTCAATAACAGGTAGAATAACTTCAGCGCCTTATGACTTGATTGGAGATCTGTGTGTTTGAGCGTAAAAAGATGACCGGCCATCATGCATCGAAGCATCAATTAACAGCGATCCTACCCCCGCAGCGTTTGCTGACCGAAGGAAAACGTCCTGAACGTATTCATAGCATCAAAATGGCCAGCTTTCTTGAACCTTCTCGTTTTGAAACCCTTTGTCAAAACTTATTACACAACCTGCTTAATTACACACAAAAACTTCCAGAAACAACCAACAGTTATTTTTCATCACCCGGTGGCTTATTTGATCACGCTTTAGATCGTACGGTTGCAGCCGTTGAATTATTCAAGACCGTTGTTCTCGCCGATCCTGAAGCCCATCTTACAGAAGATCAACAATTATGGTGGTATGCACTTTTTTCTGCAGGATTATTACGTGGCATTGGCAAATTACCGCTCGACTATACGATTGAGCTCTATAACGAAAAAAGTCATCTCATCAAACGCTGGGAGCCTTTACTTGAACCGCTGGCGAAAACAGCCCGTCATTATCATTTTGACATCATCAACAGTGATCACGATGATATACTGCGTCGCCGGCTTAATATTATTTTTGCACAGCAACTCATGCCCCAAGAGGGCTTTGCCTGGCTCAGCAAAAACTTAGAGGTGTTCGCTGTCTGGCTTGAACTCTTAAGTGAAGATAAAGCTTCCTCTGGAACGTTAGCGTTAATTTTAGACCGTGCCGATGCCATTGCCATTCAAAACGATCTCTTGGATCACCTGCCACCTCATCATCACCTTGAACCTTCGGCCAGGCGAATCAGCACCTTTATCAACCCAACAGAAACGCCAAGTGACCGTGAACGATTTGTTGGCGCAGAATTTATTCATTGGCTTTTAGCATCACTTGAAGCCAGCAAACTCACGATGAACCAAGTGCCGTTATTTACCGTAGCTGGCGGCACCATGATAGGCCCCGAAGCGTTCAAACTTTTTGTCCGCGAACATCACGAATTTAAAAACTGGCTTGCCGTAAAAAAAGGTGTGATGGCCTTAGGTTTACACGAACCCGCGCTCGACGGCACGCTGGATGAACAAGGGCTGCTCATCAAAGGCTCCGTCGCTTTACCACACAGCTTCATAACAAAAACATCCAATGCAGCCGAAGCAACACGCACCACTGCACTCCTGCATATGAGTCACAATAACATTGAGCAGCTCTCCAAAACGGGCCAATGGCAAAAAGTAGCCGAACAACAAGCCTCGTCTAAATTTATGCTTTCAAAAAATCCTTATGGTTGATTATGCGTTAGGCGACATACAAGGCTGCTTTGATGCGCTGCAGCGCCTGCTTGAAAAAATTAAATTTGATGATCGTTCAGATAGGCTTTGGTTTGTAGGTGATTTAGTCAATCGCGGCCCCAAATCACTTGAAACTTTGCGCTTTATTAAAAACTTACCCATAACACCTCGCATCACCCTAGGTAATCATGACTTGCATTTACTCTGTCAACTATTTTTACCAAACCAACACCCCAAACCTGATGATACGCTTGAAAAGATTTTAAACGCACCCGACCGTGATGAACTCGGACATTGGCTCCGCCAACAACCTTTACTGCATCACGATCCTAATTTAAATCTTGTGATGACGCATGCAGGCATAGCCCCTTGTTGGAGCCTTGAAGAAGCCAAAGCGCATGCCCACCAGGTCGGATTAGCGCTTGCTGGCGAACATTATTTAGATTTTTTAAAACACATGTACGGCAACACACCGAATTATCTATCCAATACTATAACCCCTATCGAACGACTCCGTGTGATTTGTAATTATTTCACACGCATGCGTTTTTGTGATACCAACGGGCATTTAGAACTTGCATGCAAAGGCGCACCTAACGCTCCTCCACCCCACACCTACCCTTGGTATGCTGTCCCCACACGTTGTGATATTCATGAAGCTATCATCTTTGGCCACTGGGCCGCTTTACAGGGCCGCTGTCCTGTCAAAAACATTCATGCGCTTGATACAGGCTGTGTTTGGGGTGGTTCTCTGACAGCATTGCGCTTACAAGATAAACAACGTTTTTGTATTTCTCTTTAGTTTTATTTGAATTTATCCCAATCCTCTACCACACTGAATATTAAGTAACCTGCCGTACACTATCTCACAACGAAGGAGACACGGAATGAGAATACCTGCGCTTATCACCGCCATTTGTATCGGCTCCCTTACATCAAGTCAAACCATGGCAAACCAAACCAACTGGGCGACCTGGCTTGCTGACGTCAAACAACAGGCACGTGAAGAAGGTATATCACCAGATATTATTCAGGCGGCATTTAGTGATGTCCATGAACCAAGCCGGCGTATCAAAAATCTTGCGCACTCTCAGCCTGAACATCGCTTAAGTTATTACAAATACAGAAATTCACGGATTGATGCATATAGAATTAATCTTGGACGTCAAAAATACAAACAGTATCAACAGCTCTTAGAAAATATTGGCCAACAATACGGTGTCGACCCCTGTTTTATTGTCTCGTTTTGGGGGCTTGAAACCAGTTACGGCGGCTATATGGGTAATTTCCCCGTGATTAACTCACTCACAACCCTGGCCTATGACTCTAAACGTTCCGAATTCTTTCGGCATGAGCTCTTTACGGCATTGCATATCTTAAATGACGGACATGTTGACCTTAAGCACTTCAAGGGTGAGTGGGCTGGCGCATCAGGTCACCCACAATTTTTACCTTCAAGTTGGGTTCAATATGCGGTGGATTATGACGGCGATGGTCGTCGTGATATTTGGACAACCAAAGCGGATGCACTGGCATCCATTGCAAATTACATGAAAGGCAAGGGCTGGCGACAAGGCGAGCCTTGGGCAATTCATGTGCAACTTCCTAAAAACTTTGATGACAAACTGGAAGGCAAGTCTACCGTCAAAACCGTACGAGAATGGGAAGCTTTAGGCGTACGCACGATGCAAGGTGGTTCTTTGCCCCGACCTGATTTAGAAGCAAGTATTATTCAGCCACACGGCGGACCTGTTTTCTTAGCTTATCCAAACTATAAAATGATCCTTCGGTACAATAATTCGATTTATTATGCCGGTGCCGTGGGATATCTTGCTGATAAGATTTGCCATCGTCAAACAGAAGAGTAATTGGCGTGCTCAAGGCAACGTTCAATTTAGGCGAGGTGGTCTTGCACAAACAGCAAGGCTACCGCGCTATTTCATCGACTCAACCATCTTTTTTAATTTGCTTCCGGGTTTGAACGTGACCACACGGCGTGCTGTCACCGGAACCATCTCACCGGTCTTAGGATTACGACCCGGACGTGCTGGTTTGTCCCGTAAAATAAAATTACCGAACCCAGACAACTTAACATCATGCCCTCGCTCCAAAGCATCACGTATCGATTCAAAAAATTCATCGACCATGAGGTGCGCATCGGGCTTGGTTAGCGCCAATTCATCACATAAGATTTCAACCAATCGAGCTTTACTTAATGAACTCACAATGCATTCCTTATCATGGTCATGATAACTAAACAGTTTGAGTATAGCACAATTTGAAAAAGTTACGAGTGCCTGTATACAAGTAGGACTAAGTTGTGGGTAAGTTTACAAAAATGCAATGCCCGTTTTATAAACACACTTAACTTATTGATTTTAATGCTTTTTTTTATTATAAGGCAATATTGTTTTATTTTGTGTTGTGGATAACGTTGTGTGCAAAACAAGACTCAAGCTGACAAGCTTAAGTCCTGTTGCTTTACTTTCGAGGTTACTTGAGTTGTTTTCGGACTTTCTGTATTGCTCGAATTTGAGCAATGGCACGCGCTAGTTCGATAGAAGCTCGTGAGTAGTCAATTTCAGAGTTTTTATCTGCCATGGCCTCTTCGGCACGTGCTTTTGCCTCTAGCGCAACAGCCTCGTCTAACGAATCCGCACGCTCAACTGTGTCAGCTAACACACTCACGCAGTTAGGTTGCACTTCAAGGATTCCACCTGAGACATAAAAGATCTCCTGAAGACCGCCCTGCTGCGTCACGCGAATTTCACCGGGCTTCAACACCGTTAAAAGCGGTGCGTGACCAGGAACTACACCAAGCTCACCGAGCTCGCCTGTGGCAATCACCATCTCAACAGGACCCGAAAAAATAGCTCGTTCTGCACTCACAATATCTAGATGCATCGTCATCGCCATCACATCCAACCTTATAACGTTTTCGCTTTAGCTACAGCTTCTTCGATAGAACCGACCATATAGAACGCTTGCTCGGGTAAGTCATCGTATTCACCGGCCAAAATACCCTGGAACGCTTGAATGGTATCCGATAACGGTACATATTTTCCTGGTGAGCCTGTGAAGACTTCAGCCACAAAGAACGGCTGTGACAAGAAACGCTGAATTTTACGAGCGCGTGACACGGTACGTTTATCCTCTTCCGATAACTCATCCATACCAAGAATTGCAATAATATCTTTCAATTCTTTATAACGTTGCAACGTTTGTTGTACACCACGTGCTGTATCATAATGCGCTTGACCTACAACCAACGGATCAAGCTGACGCGAGGTTGAGTCAAGTGGATCGACCGCTGGGTAAATACCAAGCTCTGCAATTTGTCGAGATAGTACAACCGTGGCATCCAAATGCGCAAAGGTGGTCGCAGGCGATGGATCAGTCAAGTCATCGGCCGGTACATAAACCGCTTGAATCGAGGTAATCGACCCAGACTTGGTCGATGTAATACGCTCTTGAAGCATACCCATCTCTTCCGCCAACGTAGGCTGATAACCTACAGCTGATGGCATACGTCCTAGCAACGCTGATACCTCAACCCCGGCAAGCGTGTAACGATAAATATTATCAACAAACAAGAGAACATCACGACCTTCGTCACGGAATTTTTCAGCCATGGTCAAACCGGTTAACGCCACGCGTAAACGGTTGCCTGGAGGCTCGTTCATTTGTCCATACACCAACGATACTTTATCCAGTACGTTTGAGTCTTTCATTTCATGATAGAAGTCGTTTCCTTCACGCGTACGCTCACCCACACCCGCAAACACAGAATAACCGCTGTGCTCAATCGCGATGTTTCGGATGAGTTCCATCATGTTTACGGTTTTACCTACACCCGCACCACCGAAAAGACCAACTTTACCACCTTTTGCAAACGGGCAAAGCAAATCAATCACTTTAATACCGGTTTCAAGCAACTCTTGACTGTTAGCTTGCTCATCATAACTGGGTGGATCGCGATGAATAGGCGCTTCTTCTTCGGCACCAATGGGACCCGCGTTATCAATCGGGCGGCCCAATACATTCATAATTCGACCCAGGGTTTTTTTACCCACAGGCACTTGAATCGGTTCATGGGTATTGTTGACGTCAAGCCCGCGCTTTAAACCATCGGTTGTTCCCATCGCAATGGTACGTACCACACCATCACCCAGCTGCTGCTGGACTTCAAACACTAAATCGCTGTCTACAAGCTTTAATGCATCATTAATTTTAGGCACGTTTTCACGAGGAAATTCAACGTCTACTACCGCACCAATTACTTGAACTACTGTTCCTACGCTCATCATTTGCCCTCTTATAACGCGTCTGCACCACCGACAATTTCCGCCAATTCTTGGGTAATCGCGGCTTGTCGGGCTTTGTTATATGCCAATTGAAATGTCTTAATCAAATCACCTGCATTGTCTGTCGCACTCTTCATCGCCATCATTTTGGCTGCTTGCTCACAGGCAATGTTCTCAACCACAGCTTGGTAGACTTGTAACTCAATAAAACGGGTTAGCAAGTCATCCAGCAATGTTTTTGCTTCAGGCTCATAAATATAATCCCAATGATGCCCGAGTGATTCACTGTCTTCTTCCGAAACAGGCAGAGGAAGCAGTGACTTCATCACCGGCTTTTGCGTCATGGTATTTACAAACTCATTGGAAATAACATGTAAGGCATCAATTTCACCTTGTTCAAACGCATCAAGCATGACTTTAACACCACCGATCATATCGCTCACATTCGGTGTATCACCAAGCTGAACAATCGATGCTAAAACCTTGCCACCGACACGTTTAAAAAAAGCCTGACCTTTACGGCCCACCACACACAAACGAATTTCTTTTCCGGCATCACGCCAGTCACGCATTTTATGAATGGTCTCACGCAATAAATTTGCATTTAAACCACCGCACAAACCACGATCGGATGTGACAACAATCAAACCGACACGTTTTTGCTCACGCACATCCATAAAGGTGTGTCGATACTCTGCCGTCGCACGTGCAAGATGCCTAACGACATCATACAATTTGGTTGCGTACGGTTTAGAAGCGCGCATGCGATCTTGGGTTTTACGCATTTTACTCGCGGCGACCATTTCCATCGCACGCGTGATTTTTTGCGTATTTTTAATGCTCCCAATCTTAGAGCGGATTTCTTTTGCTCCAGCCATCAATCTTCTACCTGTTTGGGGAGACCCCGGTTATTTACCAGCTTCCAGTCCGTTTGAACTCTTCTACAGCCGCCGTCAATTGAGCCTGAATGGCATCATCAAAGCCACCGCTCTCATTGATGGTTTGAAGTAAGGCTGCATGTGAAGCATGCATGTATCCACGAAGTGCGGCTTCAAAACGACCGATTTCATGGGTTGATAAATCATCGAGATAGCCTTTTTCAACAGCAAACATCGAAATTGCCATATCCGCAACCGTAAGTGGCGAATATTGTGGTTGCTTCATGATTTCTGTAATACGCTGACCACGTTCCAACTGCTTACGGGTGATTTCATCTAAATCCGAAGCAAACTGCGCAAACGCTTCGAGCTCACGAAATTGAGCCAAAGCCAAACGTGTTCCACCACCTAATTTTTTCATCACTTTAGTTTGAGCCGCACCACCTACACGTGATACTGACAAACCTGAGTTAATCGCAGGGCGTACACCGGAGTTGAACAAATCTACATCCAAGAAAATCTGACCATCGGTAATCGAAATCACGTTGGTTGGTACAAACGCGGATACGTCACCGGCTTGTGTTTCAATAATCGGTAATGCTGTGAGCGATCCTGTTTTGCCTTTAACACGGCCTTCCGTCAAGCGCTCAACTTCGTCTGCATTGATACGTGCAGCACGCTCAAGTAATCGTGAATGCAAATAGAAAATATCCCCAGGATAAGCTTCTCGACCTGGTGGACGACGCAGTAACAACGAAATTTGACGATAAGCCCAAGCTTGCTTGGTTAAGTCATCATAGACGATTAAGGCATCTTCACCTTGCTCCATGAAGAACTCACCCATCGCACACCCTGCATAAGGCGCGATAAATTGAAGCGCAGCAGGATCGGCAGCACCCGCGACCACAACAATCGTGTGGGCCAAAGCATCATGTTCTTCTAATTTACGCACCAACGTGGCAACAGAAGACGCTTTTTGGCCAATCGCAACATAAACACAGGTAACACCGGTGCCTTTTTGATTAATAATCGCGTCAATCGCAATCGCTGTTTTACCGGTTTGACGGTCACCAATAATTAACTCTCGCTGACCACGGCCAACAGGAATCATGGCATCAATCGCTTTCAATCCCGTTTGTAACGGTTGATCAACCGATTTACGCTCAATCACACCAGGGGCAACACGTTCAATCGGTAACGAGGCTTTTGCATTGATAGGGCCTTTGCCATCAATTGGATTACCCAGCGCATCGACCACACGACCTAAAAGTTCGGGGCCTACGGGTACTTCCAAAATACGGCCGGTGCATTTGCCTTTTTGACCTTCAGATAAACCTTGTGGACTACCCAACAAAGCGACACCTACAGAGTCACGCTCCAAGTTTAAAGCCAAGCCAAATACGCCACCTTCAAACTCAATCATTTCTCCTTGCATGGCTTCTTCAAGCCCTTGCAGACGCACAATACCGTCTTTAATACTGACAATCGTGCCTTCGTTACGTGCATCAGAAGTAACGTTGAATTTTTCAATTTTTTGTCGGATGAGTTCACTAATTTCCGATGGACTTAATGTGATTTGTTGTGACATGAAACCTACCCTCTCAATGACCCGACCAAGTCGGCGCCTAATTTGTCTAACTGACCTTTTACTGAGGCATCAATAACCCAATCGTTGGCGCAGATAACAGCCCCACCTAGCAGCGCTGGATCAACCGTTAAATCCAGCGTGACCGCTCGCTTAAGCCGCTTGCTTAAACGCTCGGCTAAACGCGCTTGTTGCATTTCATCCAACGGCGAAAAACTGCTCACACGAACACATATTCGATTTTCTTCGTCGGCACGCAGCGCCTCGAATTGTGCATGAAGCTCTGACAGCACTAAAATGCGCTTGTTATCCGCTAACACGTGAATAAAAGCACCCAACACGTCCGGCAATGCTTGGTCTATTTGGTTTATATTGAGCAAAGCTTTCATAATAGAAACCAATGCTTCAGCATGCTGCGCTACGGTTGTTCTAGGATTCTGAACAAAGCCCTGAAAATCAGGGCTTGATGCCACACCATCAAGCTTTGCAAGCCAAGCAGACCAATCAGACAAGGTCTGACTTTCTAGGGCATGCTCAAAAACAGCTTTTGCATAAGGTCTTGCTATACTTGTGTTATCTGACATATCAAAGCTCTTCAATTAAATGATCGAGGATAGCTTTATTTTTTTCCGCATCCACTTCATTCATTAAAATTTTCTCAGCAGCTGCTAACGCTAAAACACTGACTTGCTCACGCAACGCTTCTTTTGCTCGATTCACTTCCTGAGCGAGTTGCTCAGCATGCGTCTTAGCAATACGTTCAGCTTCAGCGCGTGCTTGAGCCTTCGCCTCATCAACCAGCAATGACGCACGGCGTCCTGCTTTTTCGATAATATCTGCGGCATCAACCTTCACTTGCTTTAGCTCTTCTTTAACGCGCTCTTGCGCCAATTGAAGCTCGCGTTGACCACGCTCAGCAGCAGCCAAACCTTCAGCCACTTTATTACGGCGCTCTTCTAAAGCTTTCGTCAAAGGCGGCCAAACAAAGGTCATCGTAAACCAAACAAATGCTGCAAAAACCAGCATTTGAATGATGAGTGTTGCATTAATATCCATGCTTTAAGATCCAAGTGCACTAAGGAACGGATTCGCAAAGGTAAAGAATAAAGCAATACCTACACCAATCATGGTTACAGCATCTAAAAGACCTGCAACAATAAACATTTTAACCTGCAGCATAGGAACCATTTCAGGCTGACGTGCAGCACCTTCTAAAAACTTACCACCCAATAAACCAAAGCCGATTGCTGTTCCTAATGCACCAAGACCTATCAAAAGTGCTACAGCAACAACGGTCATGCCTTGAACTTGTGCTACTAAACTTGCCATTTCCATCAAACTTCCCCTTTAGATTAAAAACTAATGCTCTTCATGTGCCAAACTTAAATAAACAATCGTAAGAACCATGAAGATGAACGCCTGCAGCGTGATCACAAGGATATGAAATATAGACCATCCCAATGATAAGAAAAACTGCGCGATACCTTGTGCTGTACTCGAAATGAGCGAGGACGATGCCGTATCCAGCGTGAGCAAGGCTATCAGAATAAAAATTAATTCTCCAGCATAAAGATTACCAAACAATCGAAGTGCTAGTGAAATTGGCTTAGCGATTAAACCAACCAACTCAAGCAATAAATTAAACGGTATAAACGCTGGGTGATTAAACGGTTGTAGCGTCAACTCTTTTAAAAAGCCTTTAGGGCCTTTAATCTTAAGACTGTAGAAAATGATCATAAAAAACACAGACAGCGACATCGCGAACGTCATGTTTAAGTCATTGGTGGGCACGACCTTCAAGTGATGCACACCTGCGGAGCTTGCAAGCAACGGCAGCACATCTACCGGCACGATATCCATAAAATTCATCACAAACACCCACACAAATATCGTGAGCGCCAAGGGCCCTATCAAAGCATTTCGGCCATGAAAACAATCACGGACCTGTGTGTCTGCAAATTCAAGCATCATTTCAGCAAAGTTCTGCCATTTACCAGGAAGACCCGCAGAAACGCGTCGAGCACCAAAAATTAATAATCCTAAAGCAACCACACCGGATAACACCGAGAAAAAAATGGTGTCAAGATTTAACGTCCAAAAACCACCGCCAGAGCCAAGACTCATGGTTTTTAAATTATACGTTAAATACGTAAGATGGTGCTTAATATAGTCCGTACTTGATATCATAATTACTCAACACTTATATGACTTATGCTGCTCTGATCCCCTCGAAAAAATCGAGGTGCAAACCAAAACGTGACGTGTACCAAAAAATATCCTGCAAAAAACATCACAGGAACCACATCCACCCATCGAAACACCACAGCAAACATGGTAGCTGACATCAGCAACTTGATTGCTTCGCCTCGATAAGCGCTTTTTAAAATCTGTTGTGAAAAACGTGCTCGCTGCTCTCGAAATAATGCGCGCGCAAACCAAGCCTGAGGAAGTAAGCACACGAGGCCGCCCAGCAACGTCGAGCGTGCTGAGCTTAGACCACACAGAGCCCAAATCATCAACGACACGCATGCGCTAAGACGCAACTGCATCATAAAAAGACGTTTAGCGCCTTGTATACCTTGCTGATTATTCACATGCCACCTTCATTCATTGGCGCAAATTATAAATTAATCATCTACATGACGCAACAGGTGTGTTCAATCCATCCTACCACACGCTTATTAAGCCCAAATCCAATAAATAAGCGGCGTTGCCACGATCATAACAATCAATTCCAACGGCAAACCTAGGCGACCATAATCAAAAAATTCATACTTACCAGGCCCCATCACCAGCAAATTATTTTGATGCCCGATAGGCGTCAAAAATGCGCACGAAGATCCCAACGCCACGGCCATCAAGAGTGGATCAACCGACATATGCATCGAATGAGCAAGGCTGATTGCGATAGGCGCCATGATAATCGCGGTAGCCGCGTTGTTAATAAAGTCAGATAAAAACATGGTGATAAACATCAGCACACCTATCATCACAGGCACGGAAAAATCTTGAGACATGTTTAGAACGACACCTGTAATCAAAGACGCGCCGCCTGTTTCTGTAAATGCCTGTCCAATAGGAATCATCGCTGACAAAAAAATAATCATCGGCCAATCAAAACGCTCATGAATATTTCTGACCACACTCCCATCAAGAAGAACCATAAGAATAGCCGCAGCGGTAAAGCCAATTTCAACCGGAACAATCGCAAAAGTCACCAACAAAATCATGGCTGCAAAAATAATTAACGGAAAAAATACACTCAGGCCAGCCCTAACTTGCATCGTGGTATGTTTGAGAGGAATAAAACCAAGATCATCCAATTTATCAATGATTTTAGGATCTTTGTATTGCAAAACAACCAGATCACCCGGCTCCAACTTACTTTGTTTGATATGCTTGATGGCCGTTTTTCTTGTTTTTGACAGAGCGACGCGTGTAAATTTATAAAGCTTCTTAAAGTTTGTTTTCTCAAACGTTTTTCCTTGGATGCTTGACTGCGTGGGTACAACGGCCTCAATCAAATATTCTCGATTGAAACCGGCTTTACGACGGCCCCGATTACCTAACGCATTAACAATCGTGACATCAGGGTTATCAAATAACGCACGTAAATTATCGAGCGTTGCTTCAACAATAAAATGATCGCCCGATTTTAATTTCAAACCCGCCGATAGATCCGTTTTTCTATTTTTTCGTAAGAGGCCTTTGATTTGAACCGTCGGAGCAACACTTGCCTTAAAGTTTTTATACACATCGCCAATCCAGTTTGATTTGGAATGTATAAGAATTTCAAACGTATACAAAACTTTCGTGGTGTCACTTGTATTTTTTTGCTTGGGTAATAAGCGCCATCCCAGTAAACCGATAAAAATCACGCCAATCAACGCCGTTGGTAAGCCGACATAACTAAAATCAAACATCCCAAAAGGCTCACCACTTGCCTGGGCTCGAAAATTCGCAATAATTAAGTTCGAAGGTGTACCAATTAAAGTGATCATTCCCCCCAACGCCGACGCCATGGCAATGGGCATCAAAAGATAGGAAGGCGACCGATTATTTTTAAGCGCTGTTGATATGCTGACGGGCATCATCAGCCCAAGCGCCCCAATATTATTCATAAACGATGAGAGAAACGCAGTAAATAGACTCAACAAAAATACCTGCAACGATCGGGACGGCATCAAATTTTCAAAATGACTCACCCACACATCCAAGACTTTGGAGTCAGATATAACACTTGCGATGATCATGATACTGGCGACCGTAATCACAGCCGGATTGTATATTCCTGAAAAAACTTGATTAAACGGCACAATACCTAGCGTGGTTGCAACCGCTAACGCTAAAATTGCGGTCATATGAAATGGCCACTTTCTCCAGATAAAACAAACCATGGTGACACACAAAATGATGATCACTGAATAAGGCCGATACTGCATCAACAGCTGAGTCCATCGCATAACAATCCGTTGTCAAATATTGAGTGTATAACATTAACAAATCTCACGCCGCCGTCAACACCGTCACCACATCACACCTAACCTGCGCAAATACAAAGCAACTAGGCTATACTTCAATTAAGATAAAAAAACTTTTTCAAACGTTCCATCACATGCGAGGTTGCTATCATGTCTGAACGAAAACAACACACAAGTGCGTGCATGCACGAACATATGGGCCAACGCTACGGCGATGATTTTCATCACAAACATGACAAACGTCATCTTAAATATAGGCTTCATTGGCGATCACATCCAGTTACAAACCTTCACAAGCAAGAACAGCCTGAAATAATAAAATTCCAACCGGATTTATTCCGTACATTTAAAATAAAAAAAACATGTAAACGCTTGGCGAACACCTCTATTCACTGATAGAGTATGATTATCTTGATCGGGTTTGCCACTTCCTGATTGGGAAAGAGTTCGAAAAAGCCCGAGGCGTTCTTGGGCTTTTTTATGAGTCTGCTATTCTGCGCTTAATCGATAATAATTAAATAATTTTACAACGCGACGTACCCCTTCAGTTTGCCTTGCTACGTGTATGACGCGTGCGCCCTGATCTGGCATGACATCACCCATTAAATAGACAATTCTATCTGCCGTCACCACCTTAAACTGACGCGGTTCTATCTTCGCATCAGCAATCACCTGGCTTCGAATTTTTGCCGTAATCCATGCATCTTGTACCGTATTATCAAACCCGGAACTAATCGCTAATTGCGTATATTGTCTGCGGATACCAGGAATGGCAGCAACCCGTGCTTTGGCCTCTTTACGGAGTGCTTGGCTTGGCACATGCCCTGTGAGTAACACATCTCGATGAAACACGGCCAAATCAATCGCACAACCATCACATTTCAAAAGCTTATCATGAAACAACGCGCGATTCGCATTTGCACCCAATTGATAATCGGTCAGTTTTTTATAAATATTATGCCGATCATAAATCAACATCGCGCCGGTCCATACACCACTGCCTAAATCGGTACAGCTGGATAATAAGATACTTATCCAGCCTAAAAATACCCATTTAAGCTTGTGTTGATGCATGATCAACGCACGTACTGAAACGCTTTAACGACTTTACGAACACCTTTCACTTGTCGTGCGACATCAACCGCAAGCCCGGCTTGTTCCGGTGTTGCAATCCCCATAAGGTAGACCACGGCGTTATCAGTCACGACTCGAATCGAACCGGATTCAAGCCCTTTCTTTTGCAATAATTTTGCTCGAACTTCACCGGTGATCCAGGTATCACGACTTTGCTCTGTGAGTGTAATGGGTGTACCCATCGTAATTTCGTTGTAAACACGCCTTACATGAGGGGTTCTTTTGGCAATTTTTTCAGCAAGTTCACGTAATGAAGCTGTGGGTGTTTGCCCCACCAAAAGCACGACTTGATTAAAGCTTGTCACTCCAATATGTGAATTTCTAAATTTAGGATCAGAAACAATTTCTGTATGCACCCGATGAAAAATACGTGCATCACGTTCAATCATCACAACACTTCGCTTGTCATACACCACTAGACCCGCCGCAGCACCTGCCATCACGCCCAAAACACATCCACCCAGCAAGATGCTTGAGCTTAAGACAAATACGGCACGCCATCGCCCTAATGTCATCATAGTTTACCCCATCGTTTGACCAAACAACGCCCGATCAATTAAATCACAAAAACAATGTAACACAAATAAATGAATCTCCCGAATACATGCTGGCGACTCTGCCGGCACAGCAATCTCCATATCTTGCGGGCCTAGATGATTGTTCAGCACACCTGGTTTTGATCCGCCAAGGACAATCACATCCATACCGCGTTCATGTGCTGCATCTACGGCGTGCACCAAATTCATGGTCTGATTGGATGTGCTGAGTAGTAATAAAATATCACCCGCGTGGCCTAACGCTTGCAAAGAACGTGAGAACACGTGCTCAGCATGTCCGTCTTGTAACAACGAGGTTGTAAGTGCCGCATCCATACCTAATGTCATGACCGGTAATGCAGGTCGCTCCACTTCAAAATGATTCAACAACGCCGTTGAAAAATGCAGTGCATTGGCAAGCGATCCACCGTTACCACACACAAAAATTTTACCGTTATTGAGTAAACTATCCGTCAAGCGCGTGCCAGCTTCCGTTATCATCTCAGGTAATGTATCAGCTGCTGCAATTTTTACCTCAATACTTGCGTGAAACAACTGTTGCACATGTGAGTCGATTGAACCCATGTTTTATGTCCTCAATAATCTGCGTCGAACGCACGTTTTATCCACGTTAAGCGTGCCGGTTTGCCATCAAAAGCTAATACATCAAAACGCACACCATGCTGCCCTTGATGAGGATATTTTAATAAATAGAGCGCCGCTGTCTTCATGATTTTCTTCTGCTTGCTCGCCGTCACGCTTGCCGCGGCTCCACCAAATTTTATCGAAGAACGCCGCCTGACTTCAATAAAAACAAGTTCTCCTTCACATGTTTTCATGATCAAATCAATTTCGCCTACGCGACAACGAAAATTACTGGTAAGCCAAATTAAGCCCTGCTTTTCTAAATACTTGCGCGCATACAATTCCGCTTGTTCACCTAGGGTTAGTTTTGCTTCCGTTGTTGTCACGCCATGACTTCCGCATCATACGATTGTGCAGCACGCAATGCCGCTAACATCTGCTCTAAATGCTCCGTATTTTTAAATTGAATCAGCAACTTTCCTTGCCCAGAGGCTCCTGGCTTAAGCTGAACCTTTGTGTCTAAGTACGCTGATAATTGCTTTAATTCATCCTGAAATTGCGTGCCAGAAGCGCAAGCTGACTTAGGCGAAGACACGTTACTTGGATTAGCTTTAACGCGTGCAACCAGAGCTTCTGTTTCACGAACCGATAAACGTCGGTTCACCACCCATTCCGCAACGCGTGCTTGCTCTGCTTCATTGAGCCGCAACAAACAACGCGCATGCCCCATATCGAGCTTGCCATCATCAAGCATGGCCTTGACCACGTCGCTCAAATTTAAAAGCCTCAAACAGTTACTCACCGCAGCGCGTGATTTTGACAGTAGGCGCGCAATATCAACATGCGTAAGTGAAAACTCTTGACTTAAACGCTGCATGGCACGCGCTTCGTCCATCACGCTCAGCGCTTCACGCTGCAAATTTTCAATCAGTGCCAGCGCCATCGCCGTTTCGTCATTCACTTGACGCACCAACACCGGTACATCCGTAATATCGGCTAGCTGACAAGCACGCCAGCGACGTTCACCGGCAATAATTTCATAATGCCCCGGCGAAAGCTCACGCACGACAATCGGTTGTAATAAACCTTGCTGTTTAACCGAAGCGGTAAGCTCCTGCAAACCGGTTTCATCCATCGCGCCACGTGGTTGATATTGCCCGGGCTGCAAAGCCGCGACCGGCAACGTCATCAGCATTGACTCGTTCACATGTTGTGTATTTTCAACAACAATCGACTCATCCATATTCGCAAGTAATGCTGACAAACTACGCCCTAACCCACCACGCTTTGCACTCATGCAACCTCCGCGGTCATCGGCGTAGATTTTCGTGAAGACTGATGACGCCCCATCAACTCAGACGCAAGCACTTGATACGCGGCCGAGCCCGCAGATGACCTCGCATATTGAAGCACAGCTTGCCCATGGCTTGGGGCTTCAGCTAATTTTACATTGCGTGGCACGACCGTGCGATATACTTTGGTTCCAAAATGCTCCAAAAGTTCTTTTGATACTTCACGCGATAAACGGTTTCGTCCGTCATAAAGCGTGCGCACCAAACCTTCGATCGTCAACTTCGGATTAACCGAAGCCGCCACTTGCTTAATCGTAGAAAGTAAGTCAGCAAGCCCTTCTAAGGCATAATATTCACACTGCATCGGTATAAGTACCGACCCTGCAGCCACCAACGCATTCAACGTCAGTGTATTAAGCGCAGGCGGGCAATCAATTAAAATATAATCGTAACGCGTCTCAATCGGTTGAAGTGCTTTAGATAGCATCGCTTCACGATGTGCATGTGCCATAAGGCTCACTTCTGCAACCGTCAAGTCAGAACTACCTGGCAACATGTCAAACCCACCGGCTGTTTTTAAAATCGCTTGCTCTGCCAAGCAATCACCCAGCAAAACATCATTGCTTGAATGCAATAAACGATGCTTATCAATACCTGACCCCATGGTCGCATTGCCCTGCGGATCAAGATCAATCAATAAAACGTTTAGGTGTGCCGCCGCGAGCGAAGCAGCTAAATTAACCGCTGTGGTGGTTTTACCAACGCCCCCTTTCTGATTGGCAATGGCAATCACTTTGCCCATGCGTGCTCCTCAAGATGATGGTTCAATAAGAATACAACAGCGCTCGCCCAAAACACCCGGAACCGTATACGTCCGCGTATCATAAGACTTGCCAAGTTGGGTGAGCTCATCTTCCGGAACCCGCCCTTTCATGGCTAACCAAAGCCCACGCGAATCAATCAGATGCCGCGTCTTTTCGACCATCGGTTCGAGCGCACTAAAAGCCCGACTCACTACTGTATCAAATGCACGTGTAGGGTGGTAGCTTTCAACACGTGATTCAATCACTTCAACATGCTTAAGTGACAAATTACGAACCACTTCGAGTAAAAATCGTATTTTCTTGCCGTTACTGTCGAGCAAAACAAGCCGAGCGTCTGGATGCGCCAAGGCCAAAGGAATGCCCGGCAAGCCCGGACCTGTGCCCACGTCCAACCAACGCTGACCTCGCATGAAAGGCACAATGGCAAGGCTATCTAAAATATGCCGACTGACCATGTCCTCAATATCCCGAACAGCGGTTAAATTATAAGCACGATTCCATTGCTGAAGCAGTTCTAAATACTGCACAAAAGGCTCAGGATCCAGATGCGACAAACCTAATGCCTCAAAACCCGCTTGAAGTTGCTCACTCAGTGTAAGTTTAACCATTAGGCAAGCAACCGTTGTTTTTTGAGATGCACCAATAAAAGCGATAACGCCGCTGGCGTCACTCCCGAAATACGACCCGCGTGCGCAAGTGAGGCAGGCTTAATGGTCATGAGCTTTTGCACAACCTCAGCTGATAATCCTGATATCGATGCATAATCTAAATCATCCGGCAAACGCGTGGCTTCATGTTTTTTCAAACGCTCTATATCAGTACGCTGTCTGTCAATATAGCCCGCATACTTAATTTGAATTTCAAGCTGTTCAGCCACATCAAGAGCAATCTCAGGCAAATTCAAATCATCCAGCCCCTGAAGGTGCGCATAACGGACTTCGGGACGCTTCAAAAACTCCGACGCACGCACATCATGCACCAAAGGGCCTTCGAGCATATCTGCAAGCGCAGCTTGATGCTTGGTGCGAACCCATGTTTGCTGGAGCTGTGTTTGCATGGATTCTAACGCTTCACGCTTATCACAAAATACGCGCCAGCGCGCATCACCAACCAAACCAAGCGCTCGGCCTTGTTCTGTTAGGCGTAAATCCGCATTATCTTCACGTAATAATAAGCGATATTCTGCACGCGACGTAAACATACGATACGGTTCAAGCGTCCCGCAAGTGATTAAATCATCAATTAAAACGCCAATATAGGCCTCATCTCGACGTGGACACCATAATTCACGTTCTTGTGTAAGACGAGCAGCATTCAAACCCGCGATTAATCCTTGCGCCGCGGCTTCTTCATAACCCGTGGTGCCGTTGATTTGTCCGGCAAAAAATAAATTAGCGATCCCTTTGGTTTGCAAAAACGCCGTTAATCCACGTGGATCAAAATAATCATACTCAATGGCATAACCCGGGCGAGTAATATGTGCGTTTTCGAAACCTTTGATCGTTCGAACAAACTGACGCTGAACTTTAAACGACAAACTGGTGGATATCCCATTCGGATAAATCTCGTTTGTGGTTAAACCTTCCGGCTCAACGAAGAGCTGATGTGAATTTTTATCAGCAAAACGTACGATTTTATCTTCAATCGACGGACAATAACGGGGCCCAATACCGTCAATTTGCCCTGAATACATCGCCGACTCACCTAAATTATGACGAATAATGTCATGTGTGGCCTCCGTTGTGTGCGTAATATGACACGCAACTTGGCGCGGATGATCATCGAGCGAGCCCATATAGGAAAACACGGGGCGTGGTGTGTCGCCCGGTTGTGGTGTCATCACATCATAATTCAGGCTACGACCATCGATACGTGGTGGAGTCCCGGTTTTAAGTCGACCCACAGGAAAATCCATTTCACGCAAACGCGCGGCAAGTGTAATCGCTGGAGGATCACCCGCACGCCCGCCGGACGACTGCGTCTTGCCGACATGAATTTTGCCACCTAAAAACGTTCCGACCGTAAGCACAACCGCCCGCGCGCTAAAACATAGCCCCATCTGGGTGACCACGCCCGTGACACGCCCACCTTCAACCAAAACATCATCCACCGCTTGTTGAAATAACGTTAAATTAGATTGGGATTGAAGTCGGCGCCGAATGGCTCCTCGATATAACACACGGTCAGCCTGAACACGTGTTGCACGTACAGCCGGGCCTTTGGATGCATTCAGCGTTCTAAATTGAATACCGGCCTCATCAGCGGCCGCGGCCATCACGCCACCTAACGCATCAATTTCTTTCACCAAATGCCCTTTACCAATCCCACCTACGGCTGGATTACAGGACATTTGACCCAACAAATCGAGATTATGCGTTAATAACAACGTCTTCACGCCCAACCTGGCTGCCGCTAATGCCGCCTCAGTCCCCGCGTGACCACCACCGACTACAATTACATCATAATGTTCTAAAGCATTCATAACCAAAGCACCCTGACTATCATGGATGCATATTATACACTATTTTATACTTTCGTGGCATATCTCATCGCTAGGCAATTCAGGTGGCGCTTTCAGGGCTTTATTTTTTAGTTGTTCACTCAAAATAACCGCTGGATCTTCATCGTTTTTAACGCGCTGACAAAAATTGTTATATTCACGCTCATCAAATTGTTCAAGCCCGTTATCTTCAGGCTCTGTTTTTGAAAAAATCCACGCTCCAAACGAATCCAAGGCTTTAAATAATTCCGGCTTTTTATCTTCAGGTGCCATTTCCGCCACTTGCCAATGCGCACAAAATAACACCACCAAACCCACAGCAAAAAGTGGCATACCAACACCCAGCGGCAGGAATACAAACGCCAGCAAAAACAACGTGGGTACAATTATATCGGTTAAAAAATTACAAATAATCTGTGCTTTTTGATAATCAATCACCTTCGTTTGATAATCTTGCGTCGCCAGCGCTTTTTTTAAGCTTAAATACACTAATTTTGATTCGGTTTGAAGCTTAATATTATCAGGAGATTTTTTTAACGCGCTTGAAACGCCTTTAAATAAACTCCAATCATCATGAAAATCACCCCGACTCAAACTGCATGATTCAACTTCTTTTTGGATCACCAGCTGACCACTGAACGCTTTATGCATCACACCCAAAGCAAAGCACATCGCAGCACCTGTCAACGCAAGTACCATCGCCGTAAATGGCACAATCAACGTTGGTGGAAAGAAAAAACCACACAGCACCATAAACCCAACAAAAATACTCGCGCCATACATAAGATTAAGCTGATATTGTTTTTTTTGATAACACCAAGCTTGCTCAAGTTTTTTTTGAGCATCCTGCATTTTGCCTTGCTCAAGTTGTAATCGAGCGATGTATGGATTATTTGGTTCTTCTTGTGATAGCTCTCTTATTTTAACCGACAGTACCTCAATACCTTGTTCATAAAATCCAAGCCTTACCTGATGTTCAGTGTACGCTTCTTCAAACTGCCACCAAACTAAAAATAGATCGGCAAGAAAGAGCGCCCTGGTTAAAACATTTCCCCAAAAACCCAAAGCATTTTGTCCAACCAACCAAAAAAAACAAACAAAATTGACCAGACCCCAAACTGCGTTATTAAGCAGCAAAAATTTTCGCTCATCCCACTGGGTTTTAAACCGCTCATACCAGCTAAGCTCTAGAGCCCGCACGCTGGGTGTTAGCCCGCAGTCGAGCGTGTTTTGTAATACAATGGAAGATGCAATGCCAAACGTTGTAAAATATAGAACAAAACCCAACGGTCCTGTCGCCAGCGCTAACTCATTTAAAGCCACTTGTGTTATGGTCAACGTTTGCTGCGCTGAGCCCGCAATCACATTACAAATCAATTGTGACAACCCATTAGCCCACACAAGGTAACGACGTAAGCCATTGTACGATACTAAAATATTGTGTGTATTTTCGACTTGATTTAACGTCATATTTATTACTGCTTCTTCAATAGCCGGCACAATGTAAAGCATCCCAAAATAACGCATGGGCCTATCTGAATCACCGGTCGTTTTTGGACTCTCGAGCAGTGGCATGAGTTCTGTCTGATTGTTTGCGCGCTGTCGTGCACGTCGTAACGCAATAAGCATGCGCGTGACGCGCTCAAGATAAGCGCGATGTTCTGGCATCACAGGTAAATTTCGGGTTGCTTTTGCGCGTTCAGCAGACATAAGAATCAGATAACTTAACAGTTTTAATTTATGTTCAATCACATCAAGCTCTGCGTCATAACGTGGCTCGTGTGCGTTGGCTTGAACCTCAAATGCCGCAGGATTAAGGCTTTTTAAAAAGTCTTGGCCTTCATCTAACGCTTGAATTAACGAACGCCGGTTAAGTATGGCGCTATGAAGATCGACTGAAAAATCAGCATATTCTTCAGCGTATATGTATGCATCAGCACAACGATCAACAAGTTCGCGTGCTTTATCATTTAACAAAAAATAAGAAGGCGATTCCAGAATACCGACGGCTTCTGGATGATCGAGGTTTGCTTGCGAACCACCATCCTTCCCCATACCTACCCTCAAGCTTTATGCAAACATATTTTTAATTAAATTAACTTAGTCTAAATATAGTACTTTTTGAACGCATCGCTCGTTTTCACCAGCTTATTGTCATCACTCTAAAAATATCCTAGCGAGGTAATTCACTGTTCAAACCTCACTAGGCAATATTTCTATCACTTGTTATACTTGGCGGGTTATTTCCAACCCGTCATGGAGTGTTATATGAAATGTATTCGTGTTATTGCAGCTATTTTCCTCTTCAGCGGCCATGCTTTTGCAGAGCCCGATATTCAATTCAAAGGTAATTTCCAACAAATCATTACACCGGCGCCCACACACACCACCCATAGCCTCACACGACAAAACCTCATGCCCAAATCCGTACCACTACTTCGGGTGGAATTATCAGACCACGCCAAACAAAAACTTACTGAGCGCTTCAAAAAAACACCACATACACCCAACACGCTTCGTCTAAATCAAAACAGATCGGATTTACCATCACACATCCAACTCGACATGAATGATGTGCCAGTGCTCGACCAAGGACAACATGGTTCGTGCGCGATGTTTGCAAACACCGCCGCCGTCGATGCGGTTTTAAACCGAGGTGATTACATCAGCCAGCTTTGCCTACTCCAGCTCGGAAAACATCTTGAAAAATTTGGGTACAATACCAGTGGTTGGAATGGTTCGATTGGACCCGTGATTTTACAGCAGCTCCAAGCTTTTGGCATGATCAGCAAAAAAACACAAACCCTTGTCGGCTGTGGTGGCCTCACGGATTATCCGACCTATGATCAACTACCCGAAAGCGACATGTCGCTCTCAGAATATCACGCCTTAAGTGAGCCTTTGGCCGAAGGACAGTTTGCTTGGTCGCCGTTACTGGATTTTTACCAAGTCCTGTTGGATAGTACCAACGCTGAAGACACGCTACGCGCAGTTAAAACGGCTCTGAATCATCATGACCGCCTCACCATGGGTGTGCTTCTGTTTGGACCACAATATGGGGTATCTGGAGCGACGGGACAGCATCATGCCCCTAACGATACCTGGGTGCTCTCAGAAAATATATTTGACATGCTTTTTAATTGGAATATGATTGGGGGGCACGCCATGATCATCACAGGCTATGATGATAACGCCATAGCGATTGATGCGGATGGTCAAACGCATCATGGCTTAATCACCTTAAGAAACTCCTGGGGTGAGCATATAGGTGACCACGGTAATTTTTATATGTCGTACGATTACTTTAAAACCTTAGCTATCGAGGTGCAGCGTATCCGCTCGCTCAACACATCGATTTTCTAACCCATGTTGTAACCCATGCTGCAGCGGATCACCTGACGCTGATCCGCTCCCAAAACAAGCTTTGGAACGTGCACGAAATAACTTCCGCAACCTCAGTATTCAATCAAAAATAAAGTGTACATTTTAAATTGCCTGCATTAAACTTTTGACATGATTTAATGCTATAAAAATATACATCAGAATGGACAAGAAAGTTGGAATTGGATTCCCATATACTCCCCCAAGTGAATCGGAAATCATCTTGGATCTTGCAGATGATTTGTTAGAAGCCGCAGAAACAAAACCACAATATGATTCTGCCATTGCAATTACTTGTGTCGCGTGGCATTTAGCTACCGTTAATTCAGCAGAATATGCGAAATCATTAGAGCGTGGACTGAATAAAATAGATGACCAATTACATCAAAAGGCGACATTAAAAATCATCAATGCATTAGTCAAAAAAAGAATCGTCTTTATCCTGACATCAATCGAGTTATTCTTGATTATGATCTGATTGGTAATAAAAATAATTTTCATTTAAACGTAGTATCTACAGTGTCAAAGGAAGAGGTTGCTGAAT
>Ga0100380_10000970_pt1 | contig 31277 bp, 19 predicted proteins | sample CryGeymeta201504_FD_80417 | JGI IMG/M metagenome (GOLD analysis project Ga0100380, IMG submission 80417) | Groundwater microbial communities from Crystal Geyser aquifers in Utah, USA - Crystal Geyser metaG 2015-04 | ecosystem: Environmental > Aquatic > Deep subsurface > Groundwater | place... | reverse complement strand
TGCTAACCAGATTGATTCTGAGTTAGATGTGAGCGATCGTTTCAAGGCTTTTCAAAGTCGAAAATTCAAGCATCGAGCCGAGTTTAAAAAGGATGATCCAAAAAGGTTGGCAACCCTATTTATTGTTGGTGCAAAAGCCACTGACTGGCTCACCTTTTTGCGATCTGATAAATGTGACTTTCTCTTTGTACTGTCAGAACTTGAGACAATATTCCCATACTTAATCGGTAGTATTGATGAAGTTTTTGATTTGGTGACTTTCATATTCAATAGGGCTAAACCAGATGTGGCTTTCACATCTGTGACCAGGGGGGTGAAAGAGTATGCGAAACTTAGACCTGAGCTTGCAGTTGATCTTCTTGGTAAACTTGAAGCCGATATCAAAGGCAGACAAGTGGATGTCCTTTCACATTTATTAAGTGGGTTACTAGAAGCTAATGAATATGAGAAGGGTTGGGATTTTGTCAAACTCTATTTAAAGTCGGAGGACCCAGTAAAAATAGAGACAGCCTACTATGCGGTTTTAATGTCAGAACAGGATGAGGTCAAGGGTAAAATTGATTGGTTGTTTCTTTCAAAGACCATTAACAAGCATAATGAGGCTGGGATGACCTCCGTATACCGAGTCATTGCGGGAATTTACACTTCGAACGCGGATCGTTTAATCAACTGCGAGCGAGCCTTTTACAAGATATTGGAGTCTCGTCACGCGGAAGCAATGTCAATGATTGCATGGAATTTAAGGAGGGAGAAGTTTCAACCAAGAAAGCCCCAATATAAAGTTGTTTTCCTTGGCCTATCTAAGATGCCATTTAAAGGGCCATCAAGCTTAACATGGTTGAACGAGTTGCTGATAAAGGAGGCTGAGAGAAACGAGGATTTGGTTATCGAATTCTTTGAAAGCTGGTTAGATGATGGTCAACGCAAACATGAGGATATTAGAATGTTTGATTGGTTCTTTTCCCAATGTCGAAGAAAACATGAGCGATTTAATAGGCGCCTGCTAATTTATTGGATGACACACCATCATGAGCATGCCAGACAGGTTTTAAGACCTCTGCTTTCGATGAAGGCCTTTCAAAGCGATATCCCGAGGTTCGAGAAATCCGAACTTCAAATTTTGGACAAGAAGCAGTTTATTACGTTTCTGAATTCAATCATTGGTTTCTTCATAAGTAAGGATAGAATTAGTATGATGTTTGTAAATGTGCTTAGGTGCAGGGAAATGAATGAACAAGAAGCTGGTCTTTTTGGCTCTCTGTTATACGATTTTGTGCTTTTTAATTTTCCTTCTATTAAGGATGATATTGAAAGGCAATTAAATGATTTTTTGCTAGAGAATCAGGCCTTTGCCAAAAACCTGATTTCAATGAGCGACCGTTATTACGAAGAAATTACTAAGCTACCAGTCTTGAAAGAGTTAACACCACCAATGCGACATCAGTCAAAATATATGGAAGTTTTCAGTACAGTGATCGATAAGAGCCGAGAAAAGGCTAGTGAAGGAAGCTTCATGGCACAAGTAAGAAAGATTAAGTTAGTTGGAGGGGGCGCATTTGCTTCTGGAGACCCTGGAAAGTTTGAGTCACGAACGCAAATGGGAAATTACGGATTCAGCATTGAGTTCCCACGAGGACAGAAAGTGGATCCAGTTAAATATGCGTGGATTATACATTTAGCACAAAAAAACAAGGTCCATGAAGTTAGCTCTAGCTGAATATCTATCTATTTTAAAGGAAGAAGGTGAATTGGATTCTCTAATTTGCGATTTACTCTACTTCATGGATATTAGAGTTCCTATCAAACCTAAAAAAGGATCACGTCAGTATGGTGTAGATATTCTTGCTGTAGGTAAGGACCCTGAAGATAATTTTAAACAAAAGTTATTTATTATTACGGTAAAGCAAGGTGATTTAAATAGGACTACCTGGTCTCAAGCTCTAACTGGAGTTAGAGCTTCACTTGATGACATTCATAACGTTTTCATTGAGACGCACCTAAGCCCTTTACAAAAGGCTTTACCTAAAAAGATTGTGGTTGCATTTAATGGTGAGTTTCATCAATCAATAGCACTTGATTGGGGAACTTATTTGGAAAAACACAGCGTTCAAGACAGGCTAGAGTTTGACTATTGGGACCTCAGTGATTTAGCCTTGAAAATGAATGAACACATGGTTTCGGAAAGCTTGTTTCCAGAGTCCAACAGACGAATGGTTTCGAAGGCTTTGGCTTTTATGGATATACCGGATGCCAATCTGGAACATTCATACAAGATGATTGACATGCTAATCGATGGGATTCAATTTAAAAAAAAGAAAAATAGTAAGAAGCAGCTTAGATTACTTATCGTATTTCAAGAGATGCTAAATCGTTGGTCACGGGATTTGGATAATCTTAAATTAGGAATTGAAACTTCTGAATATGGGCTACTCAAGCTATGGGATGTCATACGTGATGGACATTTTAAAGAGAAATACGTAGGACAAGCCTATTTTCGGCTAGTAACTCAGTTCCGAAAGCTTTGTATCGAATATGTTAACAAAATCAGCCCTGTTCTATGGACACAGGACGGGCTCTCAAAAAACACAGGAAACTCTATCGAGTATTCCCTTCTAGTCTGGGAGCAGATCGGTGTGCTTTCAATGGCTGGTCTTGTTGAGCTTCATTACGGATTGCTAATGCATGACGGCTCAAATTTGAAAGATATCCAGGTTCATTTCGAAAACTCTCAGACCATCGGAGAGTACCTTGTCGCGTTGCTGAATAACAATCCACCGTCTAAATATCCAATGTTTGATGAACATATGATTGAGATCAGCTTAGCATTTTTGCTTCTGGTGCAAACCAATCATAAACCGGCAGCCGAAAAATGGATTTCCGATATAGGTTCAGGGTTAATAGAACAATACAGGTTGACTGGTTTTTTTCCATTGCTGACTTCAGATGAGAACTTATTATTCGATATCCAATTCGGGGAGGCAATAGCGCCTCTAGAATCTTCTTCACTTGTTTCATGTGTTTTGGAGTTAATGGCAATTTTAAGTTTGGAAGTTCCTTATGACGCCTTAATATCTTTTTTACCTAAAGATTTCAAAAAAGTAGATTTCCAATTGTGGTTCCCCGATTCAGAAACAGAAGAGCAGCTTTACTCAAAGCGTGCAATGAATACGGGAACCGCCTATCTTATAGAGTGGGAAGGTCGAAGCATGTCGGAAACTATGACATTGATAGAACAGACATCAAATAATTATGATTTTAATGAATTCTCATGTAGTCAACATGGAGTCTTCTTTCTCTTTATTATCGCCTCGCGTCATTTTAGAACGTATACTTTTCCAGAACTTTGGCGTGACCAAAGATTACGAGGAATCATAAGTAAAACTGAAGGTAGACCGTCTTAAGAATTCCAAAGTCTCTGCTGATAACGTATAAATTGCTTTAATTAAACTGGATTAGAATTTTTCATCTAGCTAAATGCCATAACTCATTGTTGTATAACAATGAGATATACAGACTTGTCTCTGACAACAAATTCATTGTCACCCAAAAAACTTCACACCCAACTCTTTGTCGTTTGCAAAACTTTTATGTTGAAATGACACAACTATGTGTCGTTTGAAGTTTTTTATTCTGAAACGACACAAAATTTTCAAAAGTTCATTTCAGGGTTCTTAACCGGGTCTGCTTCGACCTTTTCGCTTTCAGCGAAAGCTCAGCATGACCCTACGTTTTGTGATAATCCACCTTCATGGAGTTCGGCAGGTTCAATTGAAGTTGAATCAGAATTTATCCTCAAACTCGTTGTGAGATGAAGACTTGTGCACGAGCGTTGAATTGTACTTGGTTTAAGTTGTTTTTTTAGGATAGCTCGAAGCGAAGAGCAATACCTATTCAATCGGGCATTCTTTAACCAGATGTTATTTGTTTTTCGCACGGAGGCGTGTTTCACTTCATTTGGTGTGAATCAACCATTTACCCTGCATGAAAAATTTATGGATAGCGTGTATGGCAGCCATTGCTTTGAGCTGCGCAGATCAAGCAGAACATTTACCCAAACCACTGCAAAAAACAAGTGAAGCCTCGCGAGATAGTATCATCAATGAGCATCTTGTAAATGGTGCATGGAAAATGCCGCTTTATTCGCAAGAAAGGCTGCGTGAAATTGATAAGGCCTTGGCAAAAGATTCGACCATCGCTTATTTATGGCAGCAACGGTCAATGCCATTGCTAAAGCAAGGAAAGTATGAGATTGCGATGCCTTACGTAGATCAAGCAGTAAAGTATGACCCCGATAGATGGCAAGATTATCGGGCTTATGTCAAGTGCATTTTTGCCAAAACGTACCGCTCGGCAATCAAAGATTTTTTGGAGTGTAAGGCCAGGTATGGAAACCAAATTGTCATGGATCATACATACAATTTCTACATAGGACTTTCTTACTTGCAGCTGGACGAATTTGAAAAGGCACAAACCTATTTTCAAGCCGACTATGATTCCATTATGGCTGCAGATAGAGCCAATTGGCTGCATCATTTAGACTTATTTTATTATGGCATTTCCGCTTTCGAATTAGGTAACAACGAAGAAGCACTGAACATCTTCGATCAAGCGTTAGAACTCTATCCAACGTTTTCGGATGTGCAGTTTTACCAAGCTCGCTGTTATGCCAAATTGGGCGAAAAAGATTCGGCAGAAGTTCTTTTTTTCAGAGCTAAGGAAAACGCCAGCCTCGGATACACGATTAATGAAGATGGCGCTGTTTATGAACGCTATCCTTACCAAGTGCGTTGGCCATTGCCATTACAGGCAATAATGGCTTATTATAAAAGCAAGGAAGAACCTGTTTAGGTTTTCACGAACAAGGTTTATAGTTATCTAGACGATGGTTTACCTTAAACCTTCCTAGGCATGGCGTGGTCGCCAGACATCAGTTTTGCAATCACTTTGGTGTTTGGAAATTGCTCTAGAATAATTTTCACAAACACGGTAATCGGTATGGCCATGATCAAACCTGGAACGCCCCAAATAAAACCCCAAAGCATGAGCATCACCAATACGGTAATGACATTGATCGAGAAGGTTTTTCCAAGAAAAATGGGTTCTAGAATAGAGCCCATCACCACCTGAACGCCAATAATGACGAGGATAAACACCACCAATGTTGCTGTTGGGTCAAGTTCTACAATGCCAAAAAGGCCCAATAAAATCACGGAAATTACCGAACCCACCATTTGCACAAAGTTGATCAAGAAGGCAAATAAGCCCCAAAACACTGGGAAGCTGACATCAAACGCAAGACACGCCAGCGTAAAGCCAACGCCTGTAAACAAGCTGATGAAGAACTTCACCAAAATGAATTTGATAATGTCTTTTTCTATTTTTCTGAATGTTTTGATGGACGAAAATCGCTGCTTGAAAAGCACAGTGTGCATCACCTCTTGAAAATTGATGGATCCTGCCAAGAAAAGTATGACAAAGAATGCCGTCATGAGTGTCATGGTGAGCGTACGACTCACTATTCCAAACGTAGGAAGTAGGTTTTCTACCAAGTTTATTTGACCCAAATAGTGATTGAAAAACCCGTCTCCGGCCAAACGATGAACCCCCATAAATTCTTCTACGCTCGCAACTAAACCTCTCAACTTCACTTCGGCCAATGCATAGAAATCACTGTCAACACTTAAGATTTCGCTGGTTGAGATGCTGATCAGTTTTCCGCTAAGGTAGAAGAGCAGAAAAATGAGGGCTATGATCGAGCTTAAGCTAATCGTTTTCGGTACATTTTTCTTTTGCAACCATCGCATCAGCGGTAAAAACAACAGTGAAATGAACATCGAGAAAAACAGCGGCACAAAAATGAAAGACAGGATTTTGAGCAGGTAAAACACCAATGGAATCACCATAATAAGCAGGAGCGTGTTGGTTGTGCTACGTTCTTTCATTGAAGCAAAATATGATCAGAAAAGCGAATAAAATAGGAGTCCCGCTTTTGCGGTTGCAAGCTTATCTAAATATTTGGTTCACAGCCGTGGCAATCGAGCGGATTTAGACGAGATGGGCTTAAAGAGAGTTAAATGGAGTGTTCTTGTGTTGGCGGATGGTGTTTGGTTCTTTCGTTTTTAGCAAATCCAGTGAAGTTTTGGTTCTTGGGGATTAATTTCATTGATCCTTGAGTGGGGGAGGTTCGGAACAAAACCCCTTAACTCGTATCACTCGCTGGGGGATTTTTGATCTATCCCAACCTGCAAGCAAGCTTTCGTTGGTCTAAAACAAAAATCCCCTGCAGCTTACCGTTACAAGGGATTTTCTTCTGCGGAGAAAGAGGGCCCCGATGCTTCGGGGCGAACCCTTTACGGAGGTCATTCGATTAGGTGTTATTTGATTCAGGCTCAAGATTGGTTTGTGGGGATTACTGCGTGATCCCTGAGTGGGGGAGGTTCAGAACAAAACCCCTTAGCTCGTTTCACTCGCTGGGGCTTTTTATTTGAATTCAGGCTCAAGCAAGCTTGGCTCTTTTCAAACAAAAATCCCCTGCAACTTTCCGATGCAAGGGATTTTGTTCTGCGGAGAAAGAGGGCCCCGATGCTTCGGGGCGAACCCTTTACGGAGGTCATTTCATTAGAGGTTATTTGAATTCAGGCTCAAGCAAGCTTGGCTCTTTTCAAACAAAAATCCCCTGCAACTTTCTGTTGCAAGGGATTTTATTCTGCGGAGAAAGAGGGCCCCGATGCTTCGGGGCGAACCCTTTGCAAAGTTCATTTCATTAGAGGTTATTTGATTCAGGCTCAAGATTGGTTTGTGGGGATTACTGCGTGATCCCTGAGTGGGGGAGGTTCAGAACAAAACCCCTTAGCTCGTTTCACTCGCTGGGGGCTTTTTATTTGAATTCAGGCTCAAGCAAGCTTGGCCTTTTTCAAACAAAAATCCCCTGCAACTTGCCGTTACAAGGGATTTTCTTCTGCGGAGAAAGAGGGATTCGAACCCTCGATACGGTTTCCCGCATACACACTTTCCAGGCGTGCTCCTTCAACCACTCGGACACTTCTCCTTATTAGACATTAGACTATAGATTTTTAGACCTTAGACTACCACTACCAACTACTCACTGCCTACTACCTACTACCTACTACCTACTGCCAAATCGGCCGCGAATCTACTTTAAATTCTTCGTTTACTGTCCTTGATTTGTAACCGTTGGATCCAACTCCTTAGCGCGCGTCATGTATTGGTTTGCTAAATCAATTTGTCCTAATTGACCATAAAGCACACCTAAGTTTAGCATCACACGTGCATTTTCAGGGTCGAGCTGCAATGCCTTGTTGAAGTTGTTAAGTGCAGAATCGGCCTGGCCCTACATGGCATACACTATGCCCATTTTTTGGTAAACCGCGCTGTTTTGCTGATCGGCTTGCTGTGCTAGTCGCAAGTACTTCATAGAGTTTTGAAGATCATTTTTGTTCTTGCCATACACTTCGCCCATGTTAGAATAAACACGCGACAAATCTTTGCCTTTATAAACCTTGGCCAAAGCCTTAAAAGCTTCGATGGCAGCATCGGGAGCGCCTTTTTGCATTGCCATGTTGCCCACTGCTTCGGTGTTGCTTCTTATGCGTGCATCGTTTGGCTTGTATCGCAATGCTTGTTTAAAGTATTTGACACTCAAATCATAGTTTTTCTTTTCGAAATAGATGTTGCCCAAAATGTCTAATGGAGGAAAATATTGAGGGTAAATTTGAAGCGAATTAAGGCAAGATTCTTCAGCGGCATTGAGCAGGCGCGTCCTTTCTATTTCAGAAACGCCTTTTTCTTTGGCTTGCTCCAAAAGTTCGCTGCCATAGGTCATTTTTACTTTGGCCGATCCGTCAGAAGTGCCCACGTCAGCCGTGGCGAGCGCGCGATCGTTTTCCCAAGCATAGTTTCTAAAAAATGTTTTGCCTGCATAGCCAATCATGATGATGCCAAAAAGACCAACGACCACATTCTGCGCCATTTTTTTGGATAGAAAATTCACTAAAAAGTGGGCAACTATGATCACAAAACCAATGGATGGAATGAACAAGAAACGTTCGTTCATAAAGGCCCCGATATCAAAAAATAAGTTGGAATAAAGGATAAATGTGCCTAGGTAAAGTAAAACGCCATATCCATAGATGTTGGCTGGTTTTCCCATTAGTTTTTGCACTAGAGTGATCAATCCAAAAAGGCTGAGTGCTGCATATAAAATGAGCGAAGCCATGGCGCCTGTATCGTTCCAATCTAAGTATTGCGAACCACCAGCTTGCAACTCAGCAAAGGTTGCAAACGGGTGAAATGGATAATAGTCATGGGTCAAAGGATGCGGAAAAAACAAGAGTTTTACGTAAAGCCCCATGGTAAAGAAAATACTCGCCAATCTTTCTGATTCTGTTGCCAGAATATAAGGCTTGTTCATCAGTTCATTCGCCACTAGCATAGAGTCGCCATGATCGCTGTACACACCGGTTCTGATCATGAGGTAAAGACCTACAAACGCCACCATGCCTGTCATAGAAAGCGCAGATCTTTTAAAACTCCCTTGCGGGAAAAAGATCAACGTAAGTGGAATTACGCCAATGAATGTGGCGCTTGATTCTTTGGATAAAATGCTTGAGAAAAACCAAAATCCCGCAAGAATTACATGCAAAAAATGGCCGTTTTTCATGTAAACCAGCACCGATCTAAATGCCATTAACGCAAACAAAACACTTAAGATTTCATCTCGACTTTTGATGCTTGCACCAACTTCGGTATGCGTTGGATGCGCTAAGAAAAGCGCAGTAGCAACAAACGGAATACTCCACCACCAACGGTCTTCATTCCAGTTAAAAATGCGTTTTAAAACCGAAAGCAAAAGCACACCAATAAGCCCGTACAGCACCACATTAATCAAGTGACTTATTTCTGGATTGTTGCCAAAAATTTGCCATTCGATAGCATGTGTTGTTTGCGAAAGCGGACGATAACGACCACCTTCTACCAAGTTCTTTTTCGAACCAAAAAAGCCTGTCATCAGGTCGTTGGTCCAAATGTCATGAATGCCGTTTATTCCCTTTTTGGTGAATTCATTTGCAGTGATATAAAGCTTGTCATCTAGCGTATAGTCAAATGGAATGGTATTCGCGTAAAGCGCGAAACCAAGCAAAAACGCGATGATATAGGGCATCCAATTTTTTTTGGATGGTGTCGCTTCCTCTTGCAAGATTTCTACTTCTGGTTCGGGCTGCTGAACCTCAGGTTGCTGGTTTTTCTGGTATCTTCTCTGCTTTGACATGGCCGCTAATCTACTGAAAGTTCGCCTCTAAGATTTGTTACAAAATGTTGGATCACCCAAGCATTGTCGTGGTGCTGCGCAAGCAACAGCATAAGCTTGGTAATGGCTGCTTCAAAGGTCATGTCGCCACCGCTTATTACACCCAATTTTAGCAGCGCTGCACTGGTTTGATACTTGCCTTGTTCTACATGGCCTTTGGCGCATTGGGTCATGTTTATAATCATGATTCCGCGTGCAATTGCGGCTTCAATTTGGTTCAAAAACCATGGTTGTTGCGATGCATTTCCTGCACCAAAAGTTACCATGATGACTACTCGCACATTGGGTGTGTTTAGCGCAGTTTCAACGTGCGTTTCTGAAATTCCTGGAAACAGGAACATCGTGCTAATATTGTTATCAAACCCATCGGTGAGGCTGAGTTTTTCTGTCTTACTGCGAAAAAGTGCTGCGTGGTTAAAATTGATGTTCACGCCAGCTTCGGCCAGCACATGGTAGTTTGGCGAACTAAACGCCTCGAATGCATCGGTACTTATTTTTTTGGTGCGATTGCCGCGGTATAATTTGTATTCGAAATAGATCGCAACTTCTTGCACCGTTGGTTCACCATTGGTTTGCAGTGTTGCAATTTCTACTGCGGTAATCAAGTTTTCGCGCGCATCGGTTCTGATCATGCCAATGGGCAATTGCGAACCAGTTAAGATTACTGGTTTTTTCAATCCATCCAGCATAAAACTCAATGCAGATGCTGTGTAAGCCAAAGTATCTGATCCATGTAAAATCACAAAACCATCGTGCGAATCGTAATTGTCATGAATAATGCGCGCCATGCTAGACCAATGTTCGGGTTGCATGTCTGAGCTGTCGATGGGTTTTTCAAACGAAACCGAATCGAGCTGAGCGTTCAACTTTTTAAGCTCGGGCACTTGTTCTAAAACATGCGCCAAGTCAAATGGTACAAGCGTTTTTCGATCGGCAGATTCTACCATGCCAATGGTGCCGCCTGTATATATAATCAGGATTGAAGTCACTTGTTGAAATTCAGTTTTTTGTCGAAATAAATACCCAAAGTTACCATGGCGCCAAGTCGGTTGGCAATCACGCCATCAAGATCAACGGTTTCGCGATCATAGTTTGTTGGATAGCTGCTGAGCGTAGCATTTTGGTTGTTTAGAAAACGAGATTCAATTCTCAAATATCCAGCGGGCTTGGCATATTCATAGCCAATGGTGGCACCAAAAATATTGAGTCCTTCGGTGAAATTTGCCACTAGTTCTGATTGATAAACGGGCACTTCAGATGCACTTATATTTTGAGCTTTGGGAGTGAAATTTCTGCTGTTGATGCTACTTGGATCATAAAACCATTCGCCTTTTAGCGAGATGGAATGAGGACCTTTAATGCTGCGTTTTACCGTTGCAAAACTCGCAAAGAGCAAGTTGTTTTCACTTGGTCTGCCAAACTCAAATTTGCCCATTTGTGTGGCCACATCGGCACTTAATTGTGCTTTCCATTTACCAAAAGTGAGGTTTGTGTAAATGTTGTTGTAAAACAAGAAATCAGCATTGTTTACACTCACTTCTTCTTCGCCAAACAGGTTGCTATAGCTCACTGTTACGTGGTCTGAAAATTCTTTCGAAATCAGTAAACCTATGCTCGGTTTTTTATTGTTGTCAATCTGTCTATTATAACCGCTGATTAAGTGCGCTTGTAGGTCCCAGCCGCTTTTGGATTTGTGCATAAGACGTGCTCCGCTTTGATAAAATGGTCCGTAAAAAGTAGCCAGCGCAATCTGACTCATCAGGTTGTCTTTTGGCAAAAAGCTTTCGGCACCGATATGCGTTTTGAAATATCCGAGATCGAACCAAGTGCGTTCTCCAAGTTTGATTCCGGCATAAGCTTCTTGAGCAGCAGAAACACCTGTCCAGGCAATGTTTGGAATATCGCCAAACTGCAAAGTCACTTTTCCACGAAAGTGAACACCTTCAAACTCTGCACTTATTTGGGCCACGTTCAAGCCAAAAGTTTGGTTGTAAGCACCAATGCAATTGTGCACTTGTTGCTTGTTGGCTTCGCCATTCAGGTAATAAGCATAGTAGGTGTCAGCGTAAGCGCCAAGTATGATTTGAGGCACATTGCCAGTGTTTGCTCTGCGCTGTTCAGCCTTGGTTTTTCTCATTGCTTTCCGCTCCAAAAGCTTTTCATTCAGAGCGTTTTTTGTGCTGTCTTGTGCAAAAACGCCAAGTGTAAATGCAACCAAAGCGAACGAGAAAAAATATTTCATACTTATAAGTTTAGCTTGAAAAGCGCTATGCAATTCTTGGTAGTTGTCGAAGCTATGACTTCTTCTGAAACCCCAAAGCATTCGGCCATTTTTTTCGCTACTAAAGCAGTGTATCCACTTTCGTTTCGCTTTCCGCGAAAAGGCACTGGAGCTAGGTATGGCGAGTCGGTTTCTAGGATAAAATGGTTTAAATCAAAGTCGGCTAAAAACTGATCGATTTTTCCGTTTTTGAAGGTGACCACCCCACCGATGCCCATCTTGAAAGTCTTGTAATCAATGATTTTTTGCGCTTGTTCTTTGTTGCCTGAAAAGCAGTGAAACACACCTGAAAGGCGATCATCGATCATACGATCCATTACTTCAAAACATTCGTTAAAGGCATCGCGCACATGAATCACAATGGGTAAACCGAGTTCTTTTGCCCAGTTTATTTGCGTCTCAAACGCTTGAATTTGTATGTCGAGCGTTGATTTGTCCCAAAACAAATCGATGCCAATTTCGCCAATAGCGCAATAGTGGCGGGTTTTGTGGTCGATGTGAGCGCGCATGGTGGCAAGCTGTGATTCCCAATCTTCTTTTACCGAGCAAGGGTGCAAACCCATCATGGCATGTGCGCGGCCAGGGAGTTTATCCACTACTGTGTGCATGGCGTCAATGGATTCAACGTCAACGTTTGGCAGTAAAAAATGCGCTACGCCTGCTTCGGTTGCCCGAGCAATCATTTCATCAAAATCTTCAGAAAACTGATTAGAATATAAGTGTGTGTGACTATCAATTAGCATGTGGCAAAGGTCTGAATTAGTTAAGCCACGAATAGCACGAATGAACACGAATAATTTAAAATAGTTAAACTATGAGCGACAACAATTGATCAGAGAACGATTCTTTTATACTCGAGTTTTTCTTTTCCAAAGTTTACGACTAAGCCTAGCTTTTTTCCAGATGATCTCAAGTAATTAATTGTTTGTGCGATATGAGATGGGTGAATTTCTGTTGTAGATTTTAATTCTAGTATAATTGAATCAAACACAAGAAAATCAGCAATGTAACTGTGCTTAAGCACAGTTCCTTTATACGCTATTTGGAATGGTACTTCTCTTTCATAATTGATGGCCCTTTCTGCGAACTCAATCTCCAGTGCTTCTTGGCAAACAGCTTCTAAAAAGCCGTGGCCCAATTGGTTATGAACTTCCATGCACGCTCCTATTATATTGTAGACCTCTTCTTTGTAAATAATCTGTGTAAGTTGGGGCATAGCATCCGAGATGAGTGATGGTTCAGAAAAAATTCGTGCAAATTCGTGTCATTCGTGGCTAAAGTATGATTTAAGCCATTTGGCTTAAAAAATTAAGTCAAATTCGTGGTTTAAAATCCAAGAACTGAATTCGAAAATCCACATACTCATTATTCGGTTTAGCAGCATTGGCGACATAGTGCTTACTACACCCATTGTGCGCGCTTTGAAGCAGCAGCTTGATGGTGAAGTGGTGCTGCACTTTATCACCAAAAAGTCCTACGCTGGTTTACTCACTTCAAACCCCAATGTTGATCACGTAATTACGATTGACAAACATGTAAGCGAAGCCAAAGCCGAGCTCGAAAAAACGCAATATGACTATGTAATTGACCTGCACTCAAATTTGCGGTCGCGGCAAGTAAAGCGCATTGTGAAAACGCTCGACTTCACGCTGGACAAACGCAATTTTGCCAAGTGGCTTTACGTGAATTTTAAGCGCGAAATGTTGCCGATTGAGCATGTTGTAAAACGCAGTTTTGACACGGTAAAGGCACTCGGAATCGAAGATGATGGTCAAGGTTTAGATTACTTGATCCCAACACAAGATGAAGTTGATTTAAACACGATTTCTAGCTTTTTGAAAGATGGATTTGTTGCTTATGCCATTGGCGGACAAATGCTAGGCAAAATATTACCCGAAGCCAAGATTATTTCGCTTTGCGCGAAAATTGAAAAACCGATTGTGTTGCTCGGTGGACCCGAAGATGCAGCGCGTGCAGAGCGAATTTCGGCAGCAAATGCTGCTCAAGTTTTTAATGCCTGTGGCAAGTTCAACTTGAATCAATCAGCATCTATTTTGGCGCAAGCCGATGTGGTGCTGACCCACGATACAGGCTTGATGCACATTGCTTCGGCATTGAATAAAAAAGTGGTTTCGTTGTGGTTTGCTACCACACCACAAATTGGCTTTGCGCCTTGGCAGCCAGGCGAAGGTTCGGTGATGATAGAAGCCGATTGCAAAAAACGCCCAACAAGCAAACTCGGAAACCGTGGTTTTGAAGATGGTTGCGTGTTTAATATTGATTTAGACGCTGTTGCTAAAGCGGTGAATACCTGAATTGAAGCTCTATTTTGCGGAAAATCAAATGTCAAACTGAACTTCCGATTTTAATAGTAATGGTCGAAGTGGACAAGCGTTCCAGCGGATTCAATCAAAACTCAATTCCAAACTCGGATCCCAAAACAACTTTTTGAAATCGACCACTTTGTCGTTCTTCACTTCAATGCCTTCGGCTTCTAAAAGCTCTTGCATTTTAAATGGCGTTTCGAAGTGCATTTTGCCCGTCAATAGACCTTGGCTGTTTACAACGCGGTGTGCGGGCACAGACGGAACTTGGTGATGTGCGGCATTCATTGCCCAGCCTACCATGCGTGCCGAACGCGCTGGACCTAAATATTTGCCAATAGCACCATAATTGGTCACGCGCCCTTCAGGAATGAGCCGCGCTACTTGGTATACAGAGTCGAAGAAGTCTTTTTGCATTGCGAACGAATTTAAAAAAACGCGCGCGCTTCAATACCGCCTGTATGAATCATATTTATTCCAGGACTTTGACGGCCGTTATAGTTGATGCTGATTTGTAAATTGTTGGCCAAAACACGCTGGTAACTCACACCCCAAGTGGCGTTAAGTCCGGGTTGCAATCCATCCAAAATCTCGAAACCTACAGCACTGCTTGCGTTGCCGTTGTAGTTGATTTGCACCAAGCTTGCGTTCGCAATCAAGCTGCCTTTTTCAGGCGAACTCAAATTAAATTCTAACAAGTGCTTGCGCGAAATGGCTCGTTCACTGCCAATCAACGGATTTTCATTTTCGAGCGTGTTCAACTGCTCCTTAAAGTTGAATGCGTAGCTCAATCGCCACTTGGTGCCGGGTTGCAACGTAAGCTTTGGTTCTATTTGCTGGTAATTGATGTTGAAATTCCGAGAGCTCAAAACGCTAGCGTCACTGCTGCTGGTTTTTGTGCCTTGCTCTGCTCGTGTTTCTAAACTTAATATTTGAGTGAAATTCCAACGAAATCCGGTGCTGTACTTTTCTGTTTGTCGCTCTTCAAAACCAGTTGTGAGCAGGTTTCGGCCGCTTACACGTTGGTAATTTACATCTGCGCCAAACACAGGATTGCTTTGGTTGAAATAGAAAATGTTTCTCAAGTTTGAGTTGGTGCTTTGCAGCAATGAGTCAGAAATGTTGAATGAAAATGGATTGAATTGATCGAGTAAATTGGTTTCCAGATTTTTCCGGTCAACGGCATAGCTAAACTGATCTGAAAAGTGACTGATTACCTTGAGCAAAGCTTTTTTTCCACGCCAAATAGTAGCTGGCCTAATGGACAATGCTTGCGAAAATTGATTCGTAAACACTTTGATGTAATCATTGGTGGGCACAAACACTTTCACAAAATTGGCCGAGGCAATTTGGTCGGCTTGCACCGCCAATTCAAATTCCGAAAGTTCTTTTTCGCCATTGTCATTGTAGTCAATAAAAATGTGCGTGCCTTGACCTGGCGTGGTTTCTATAAATATGTATTCGCGCCTGTTTTCTAACCCTGAACCTATTTCATAAAACGTGTTTGTGGTAATGGTTCCTTTAAAAAATCGGCCTTGGTATTCTACCCGCGATAACAAGGTGTTTTCACGTTCTTGACTTGTAATTTCATCATTTAATATATCGAGCGTTCTGTAGTTCACTCGAAAATTATAAACCGAATTTGGAATGGTGTTCAGGCTGTTTTCAAATCCATAAATACGCGCAAACGTTGCCTTGCTAAGTTGGGTGGTATCATAAAGCCAATCGGTGCGTTCGGCATACGAAAGTTTGTATTTGTTTTTGGCAGTATCAGCGTTGGTGATAAATGTTTCCCATTCCCAAAATCGATAAGCCAAGTTGCTCAAGCTATCGCTTTGCGGATTGTAGCGCAAGTTTTCTTCAAAATCGTCTTTATAGCCAAGGTTTAGTTTCCAAATGGGCACTTTGATCAAAGTGTTATGCTGAATGTATTGACTGCTGATCAAATCACCATTTTGATTGATAATGCTTCCATTATAAGATGAAATCAAGTGTTTTAGGTCTGTTTTCAGGTCAATTTTGTTCTGAATTCCATTAAATGCGCCACCAGCATTGAACGATTTTATACCATAAATGGCAGACAGCTCTTTTTGTTTTTCAACTCCAAGTTGCGCTCCAATGATGTTTTGGTTGTCTTTTATTTCAAGGTTTCTGATGTTCCAATCACGGTCAAACTCTACTCCGCGAAAGCGTTCTATTTGCGCAAAATTGCGTTGAACAACCTCATAATCTAGCCCACCTACAGCGCGCCAGTGCTTATTTATTGGCTGAAAACCCTTTACGCGAGCTTTTACACCAATGCCCGAATTGTCGCTATTGTTTAGCGAACTAAAAGTATTGATGTCGTTATTGCTTGCCGCGAATTCAATGCTTGTTTCTATATTCTCGGTAAGCTGATATGCAGCCGAAATGCTGGCCATTTGCTTGCGCTTTGGGGTTACCAATTTCACCACAGGTGCAAAACTTCCTTGCTTCACGCCATTGATGGGCGCAACCCATTCATACACGCGGCCCAAAGCTAATTGGGCGCTTTGCTGATAGTCGCCATTGCCTGCGCCCACGTTTGAAAAAGCAGCCTGATAAAGTTGGTTTTCTTGTGAATCAGAATACTTTAAAATATTGGTGTAGAATAGCGTGTCGCCCGTGTTTTCGTTGACAGAGAAGGTGTCAATGAGTTCATACAAAATTCTGTTTTGCGAGTAATTTGCCGTGTCTATACTTGATGCCACCGCTAGGTTTGTGTTGTCGCCAATGCTTCTTAAAACATCTTTTTGCGCATCGTTTAGATTTTGCTGCAGCGATTGGTTTTTAGCATCTTGTTCAGAATAAATCCCAACATTTACTTTCCATTTTTTGGTTTGAAAATCGCTTTGACCAAAGATCATTGAGCGGGCATAATTCCGATCGCTGTATTGATATTCTGCCACAATTCTTCGGTCTTTGGTAATGGGCATTTTAGCAGTGAAAGTGACTTCGGCAGTGTTGTAATTGATCACGTAGTCGTTTTCTTGACCACGAGTTAATAATCGGCCATCAATGAAAATGCGCTCCGTACCCGAAAGCACCACAATAAAAGGTTCGTTGTCTTCGCCAAGCAAACGATATGGCCCTTGATTGCCTTCCACTCCTTGAATGGTTTGTCGGGCAAATTTTCCACGAGAAACCGCTCCACTCGCTTCAAGCGAAAGGGTTGCACTGGTGTCGTTTTTCAGCGGACGCAAAACCGATTCAACGCGCCCGCCTTGCAGCTTTTTATTGAATTGCATAAAATATCCACCTTCATTTCTTATGCTTTGAAAATCTCCGGCTGTGATTCGGGTTTTGTCATCATATACCTGAATATACACCTGATCAAAATCTTGTAATTGCTGCGTATTTCCTTCGGGTTGAATAGGAATGTTTTGATCGGTAATAGCCGCTACAAGGCTAAATCGCTCATTGAGTCTGCCATTCAGTTGAAGGTTCAAACTTGAGTTTACCGAAAGGTTTTGGCTATTGCCAACAGCCACACCACGCGAAATACTTCCCCGTTTTTCAATATCGCCAAGGTCAAGCAATTCTCCATTACTGCTTTTTCCATCAGACACAAATGGGTTGTAGATCTTTTGGCTGGCAAGCACCATGTCGGTCGATTTGTTTTGAATGGGCTTAGAAAAATTGAAGGGAAATGTTCTGTAGTTGACGGTAAAAGTGACTGGTAATGAAATTTTATTTCGGTCTAAAACAAGTAAGGCTCGTGCAAAATCAATTGTGTAGTTTCCTGAATCAATTCCCAATAACTTAAATCCATCATTCGCAACACTTAGGCTATCAAAGAAAATTGAGTCGGTGGTGGCAGTTATTTCTTTGGTCGTAGTTGCTCCAAATGTCTGTGCACGTGCATTTTCATAAATACAAGAAATCAGCAAAACGCCTATAATCAGCGCTTTTACTAATGTCATCTTTGTATAAAGATTCATTGTCAATATATCAGGCAACGAAGATTTCAAATGTTCTGTTTAAATTGTTTGAGCTTGGTTTAGAGTTTAAAAAGGAAGGTTTAAACGTAACTCTATTCTGATAATTGAGTAGAAGGTGAGTATCGAGTAAAAATGAGGTCAAAAGACGTGTTAATAATGAAAAGCAAATTCGCCTTTTATTTTTCTTTCATATTGTTGGTGACGCTAGCTCTATTTAGTTGCGACCACGAAGAAAAGCCAAAAGCTGCTCAAACGGCTCAAGGAGGTGTAGAATATGGTGGGATTTTCAGAGTCAATGAAGTTGGTGATGTTAGAAGTCTATATCCATTAAACATTACCGAAGTAGCGGGTTACCGTATTGCAAATCAAGTTTATGAAGGATTGGTTAAATATGACCAAGCTACCTTACAACCGAAGCCAGCACTTGCAGAGAGTTGGGAAACAAATGAGGATGCCACTGAATGGACTTTTCATTTAAGACAAGATGTATCGTTTCATGATGATCCTTGTTTTGAAGATGGCGTAGGAAGGAATTTGGTTGCAGAAGATGTGGAATGGTGTATCAAGCAGCTTTGCACACCAAATTCTAACAACAGCATGTTTTGGATTGCAGCGGATCGTATTAAAGGTGCTCGTGCATTTTCTGAAAGCCAAAAAACAGATTCTCCACTAGAAAAAATTGAAGGAGTTGAATTAATCGATGATCACACCATCAAAATAACATTGAATTTTCCGAGTGCTGGTTTCCTAAATATTTTGGGCCACAACGGATTCTATGTTTTCCCAAAAGAAGCACAAGAGTATTACGCTCAGGATTTTAGCACGCATGCTGTAGGTACAGGGCCTTTTAGAGTAAAAGCTTTTAAACCAAATGAAATTGCCGTTTTAGAAAGAAATCCAAACTACTATCAAATGGATCAGTTTGGAAACCAATTGCCATATTTAGATGCAATTGAAGTGAGCTTTGTAAAGGATAAAAAATCTGAATTGCTGAAGTTTAAAAAGGGTGAATTAGACATGATATTCACGCTTCCTATAGAGATGTATTCTGACGTGATGTCAGATTTATCGGAGGCTAGAAATGGAGCTAATGTTAATTTTAGACCGCAAGTTATTCCAAGCTTAAGTGTTCATTTTTATGCATTTCAACATCAAAACGAAGTATTTTCTGATTTGAAAGTGCGTAAAGCTTTCAACATGGCTATTGATCGTGAGTCGCTGGTCAACTATACTTTGCAAGGCGAAGGCACTCCAGCCCTTTATGGATTTGTGCCACCAGCATTCACAGGTTATGATTACCAGCAAATTAAAGGGTTCAAATTTGATGCAATCAAAGCCCGCGAATTGCTTGCAGAAGCTGGCTTCCCAAGTGGAGAAGGGTTTCCAGAGTTGACTTTAGAAATTTCTAGTGGAGGATCTAATTATGAGCTTATTGCGCAAGTAATTCAAAACATGCTGCAAGAAAATCTAAACATCAAGATAAACATTGAAGTTTTGCCCATGGGTCAACAATTGGATAATGCAGAAGATGGCAAGGCTGCTTTTTGGCGCGATGGCTGGGTTGCAGACTATCCTGACCCTGAAAATTTCCTGTGTTATTTTGTTGGATCAGATTTGCCCGATTCAAATCATGGTAGAACATATATGAATAGTGGCCGATACCAAAACCCAACTTATGATAGTCTTTACTTATTGGCAATTAAAGAGTTGGATCTCGAAAATCGACAAAAATTGTATCGCAAACTTGATCAACTTTTGATCAATGACGCGGTTATCATGCCGATTTATTATGATGAGTTTACGCGATTGATTCCTGTTTACGTTCAGAATTTCCCACAAAATAGCATCGAATACAGGGATTTTAGTGCTGTATGGTTTAAGAGTGCTTTACGCGAAAATTAGTCTGGTTTAAATCCGCATTGCACTGTTTATAAGTACTACAGGTACTTTAATTACACGCCAATTACCACTCTAGCTTTGCTTCACAAATTAATTGTGAAGTTATGAGATCATTGCTTTTGGTAGCGCTTGCTGCGCTTATGGTTACCGCTTGTGTTCCATCTAGAAAATACGAAGAACTAAAAGCCAAGCAAGACAATTGCGTGCGTGAGTCAGATAGATTGACAAACGAAAACAGAACCCTTACTACCGAAGTAGAGGAGCTGAGAGCTGATATGGAAACATTAACCAAAAAGCTAGGCTCACTTCAAGAAGACACTGCATACCTTGGTAAGCGTTACCGTCAAATGAGTATGAAATATGACGAATTGAATGAGCTTAACGAAGAACTTCTTGACAAGCTTAAGCGTCAGAAAAAAGAAGGTAGTGACGAAAACAGAAAGCTACTAGAAGCATTGCGCGATACTCAAACAGATTTGCAAAGAAGAGAAGATGAAGTGCGCGAGATTGAGCAAGAACTTCAGGCTAAAGAGCGCAGACTAAATGATTTGGAAGATGCATTAAAATCTCGCGAAGCAAGAGTAATAGAGCTGGAGAGCATCATTGCGGAAAAAGATGCTGCCGTTAGAGCATTGAAAGATCGTATTGCAAATGCTTTGACTGGATTTAAAGACAAAGGGATTGCGGTAGAGCAGCGAAACGGAAAAATCTACGTTAGTCTTGAAGCACAACTGCTTTTTCCAAGTGGAAGCACCGTTGTGAATGCAGAAGGAAAAGGAGCGTTGATTGACTTAGCCAAGGTTATTAAAGATGAACAAGACATCACCATTTTAGTAGAAGGTCATACCGATTCTGATCCATTCAATGGTTCAGGAGTGATAAAAGACAACTGGGATTTATCGGTAATGAGAGCAACGGCAGTTGTTAGAATTATGACTGAAAATGGCGGTATGGCTCCTTCAATGCTAACCGCAGCCGGGCGTGGCGAATATGTGCCAGTAGCAGACAATAGCACTAAAGAAGGTAAAGCCAAAAACAGACGTATTGAAGTGGTATTGACTCCAAATCTTGATCAGCTTTTCGAGATTATCAACGAGTAATTTTTCGGTTTCTTTTCCGAAAGGGAGAACACTACTTTTGACGCCCAATACAAGGCGATGATGAAAAATTTTGTGGAAGAATTGCGCTGGAGAGGCATGTTGCATGACATGGTTCCTGGCACGGAAGAGTTATTAGCAAAAGGCGGAGTTTCAGGCTACATTGGGTTTGACCCAACGGCAGATTCTTTGGGCATCGGAAACATGGTGCAGGTTATGACACTTACACATTTTCAGCGCACTGGAAATAAGCCTGTTGCTTTGGTAGGTGGCGCTACAGGTATGGTGGGCGACCCAAGCGGTAAAAGTGCTGAGCGTAATTTACTCGACCTCGACCGACTCAATCACAATCTTGAGTGTCAGAAAAAGCAACTGGAGAAATTCTTGGATTTTGACGGTGAAAACGCGGCAACAATCGTAAATAACTACGATTGGTTCAAAGAGTTTGGCTTTTTAGAATTTATAAGAGACGTAGGTAAACACATGTCGATCAATTACATGATGGCTAAAGACTCTGTGAAAAACAGACTCGAAAACGGAATGTCGTTTACCGAATTTAGCTACCAATTAATTCAAGGATACGATTTCTACCACCTTTGGAAAAACAACAATTGCGCGCTTCAAATGGGCGGTAGTGATCAATGGGGAAACATTACCACAGGTACAGAATTAATTCGCAGACTTGGAGGCGGAGAAGCTTATGCGCTCACTACTCCATTAATTAAGAAAGCTGACGGAACCAAGTTTGGTAAATCTGAAGGAGGCAATATTTGGCTTGATCCTGCAAGAACTTCACCTTATAAATTCTATCAATTTTTATTGAATACTGCCGATGCTGATGTAGCAAACTACATGCGCGTTTTTTCAGTGAAATCTCGAGAAGAAATAGAAGCTATTGAAGCTGAACATGCTATTGCTCCGCATGAGCGAGCCATGCAAAAAGCCATTGCGGAAGAACTTACAATTAGAGTGCATTCTTCGCAAGATTTTGAAAATGCAGTAAATGCATCTGAAGTGCTCTTCGGAAAGTCTACTAGCGAAGCCTTAATGACTCTAGATGGAGCCACTGTACTAGACGTTTTTGAAGGTGTGCCTCAGGCTACTATTTCTAAAGATGAAGTAGAAGGTGGAATGGATATTATCTCTTTACTTGCCGAAAAAACGGGGTTTTTAAACTCAAATGGAGAGGTAAGAAGAGCGCTAAAAGAGAATTCAATTTCGATTAATAAGAACAAAGTATCAGACGATTTCAAAACGAGTTCGTCAGATTTAATTGCAGGAAAGTATTTGTTATTGCAACGCGGAAAGAAAAATTATTTCTTAGCTATTGCTGAATAGCGGTCTAATAATTTAACAAGTAAGGGGCTCTTTTTAGCCCCTTTTTTTATGTTCATTGGTTTGTAATTAAGGACAAATCCATATTTTTTATCGACAAAGCTTAGGCTTTGTGGATTGGTTGTTTTATTTTGGTCGGGATTTGACTGATCTACAGTTACAAATTGGATAAAATCGTTTTGTTTTAATAGTTGCGAAGGGAGGCTCAGCACCGAAAGGATGCAGGGCCTTCTTTTGTTTTAAGGCTTTTTCGCAAATAAAAAACCCCGAAGGGCCTTGCCGATCAGGGTTTTTTATGAAATCAGATTTAAATATACAGCGCGGAGGGTCGTGAGACTAACTCCAGCTTTTTTTCATTTTGATGCTTCTTCTATGAACGAATAAACAAGAAAACTACAGAATGAACTATTTTTGAAAAGTACTTCGTGTACTTTTTACACTAAGGCAAATGTAATTGAAAATTTATTAGTTCCAACTTTTTAACCTATTCATCCTTAAAAAACTTAAAAATGAGAACGTTAAGCCAACTTAAAACCGTGTTGTTTACATTGTTTACGCTAGTGTATACTTATGGTACTTCTCAATCTATAGACCGAGTTGAACCGCCACATTGGTGGGTTGGTATGGCCAATACTGAATTGCAACTCATGATTCATGGCGAAAACATAGCTGATTTGGTTCCTGAGTTTGATCAAAAGGGAGTGAAATTGATTGGAACTGAAAAAACAGACAATCCCAACTACCTTTTCGTAAACCTTGACTTGTCTCAACTTTCAGAAGCCGCTAAGCTTCAAATAACCTTTAAGGGAGATAAAAATGTGAAGCTGAAACATACCTACGAATTAAAAGCTCGCAAAAATGGCTCAGAAACTCGTCAGAGTTTTAGCCCTTCGGATGTGATTTATTTGATTACTCCTGATCGCTTTGCTAACGGAGATGCTGAAAACGATGCCGTTCCTGAAATGACAGAAGGCTTAAACAGGGCTTTTGAAGGTGGCCGCCATGGGGGCGATATCAAAGGAATCACGAATCACTTAGATTATATCCATGATATGGGTTTTACTGCCGTGTGGAGCTGCCCAGTGATCGAAAACAGAGAAAAAGCCTATTCATACCATGGTTATAGCACGACAGATTTTTACAGAATAGATCCGCGCATGGGAACGCTCGAAGATTATAAAACACTGAGCGCTGAAGCTAAAAAGCGTGGAATGAAGCTGATCATGGATCAGGTGATGAATCACATGGGCGATGGGCATTGGTGGATGAATGATCACCCAAGCGAGGATTGGATCAATAATAATTGGAAATACAAATGGAATAGTCATTACCGCAGCACAGTGCACGATCCTCACATGGCAGAGGTGGACAAGCTCAGTTTTACGGATGGTTGGTTTGTTGAGAGCATGCCTGATTTGAATCAGCGCAATCCTTTGCTTGCCAAATACCTAATTCAAAACTCCATTTGGTGGGTTGAAGAGGCTGATTTAGATGGAATAAGAATGGACACCCATCCTTATCCTGATAAAGACTTTATGGCTGATTGGTCCTGTGCTGTGATGACTGAATATCCTAATTTCAATATCGTGGGCGAAGAATGGACGATGAATCCAGCTTACATTTCATCATGGCAAAAGAATAATAAGCGCGATTACCCTAGTTGTATGCCAAGTATGATGGATTTTCCAGTGCAAAATGCGTTGATTACGGCTCTCAAAGAAGAAGAGAGTTGGTGGGGTGGCTGGTTCAAGTTGTATGAAGCTATTGCGCAAGATTTTCAATATCCTGATGCAAGCAACTTGGTAATATTTCCAGATAACCATGATATGGACCGTTTCTATCGCCAAGTAGATTCTAGCCTTGCTAACTATAAACTTGGAATGGCCTTTATGGCAACAACGCGCGGTATTCCTCAAATTTATTACGGTACAGAAATCTTGTTTTACAATAAAGTGAAAGATGATCATGGCTATATCCGTGAGGATTTTCCTGGTGGTTGGGCTGGAGACAAGATAAATGGATTTACAGGTGAAGGATTGACGCCCATGCAGAAAGAAGCGCAAGATTTTACCAAAACATTATTCAATTGGCGAAAAGGTTCCGAATTGGTGCATGCAGGCGAATTGATTCATTTTGGTCCACGCGATGGGGTTTATGTCTATTTCAGATACATCGGAGAGAAGAAGTTGATGGTTATTTTAAATAAAAACGATAAGCCTTTTGATTTGAAAGTAGATCGTTTTGATCAAGTGATGAAAGGCATAACATCTGGCAAGGAAGTGCTAACCGGAAAATCTATTTCTTGGGGCGAATCCATTAACTTGACGCCAAAATCACCAATGATTATTGAACTTAATTAATCATCATGAAGCGGTTCTTATTGATTGCAGGTATGGTAGCAATAGTGTTTGGCTGCTCGCAACCCAAAGAAGAAACCATACAAACGTTTCAATCATCCATTGAGTACTATCCAAACTTCCAATCTCAACACATTGCCCAGAGAAATGTAGAGGTTTTTTTACCAAGGCAATATTTTGAAGATCCAAATCAAAAGTTTGATGTGCTTTACATGCACGATGGGCAAAATGTATTCAATACTTCTACCGCTTATGGCGGTGTAGCTTGGGAAGTAGATAGTATTCTGCAGCAACTACTTGATAATGATCAAGTACGGCCAACAATAGTAGTTGCGGTTTGGAATACCGAAAAGCGCTACCTAGAGTACTGTCCCGAATACGTTTTTCTATCGATGGATTCATTAGTTCAAGATAGTATCAGAGCTGCTTATAAGTTAAATGAAGAGTTGCTTGCTGATGAGTACTTACAATTTTTAACGTCAGAACTAAAGCCTTTTATCGATTCAACCTACCATGTAAATCAATCACCAGAGCACACGTTTGTTATGGGTTCGAGCATGGGAGGCTTAATAAGTTGCTATGCTCTGCTAGAGTTTCCAGAATTTTTTGGTGGCGCGGCATGTGTTTCAACGCATTGGCCGCTTTCTCACGCTGCGGGCTACCATCCTTTTGCTGCTCAGATGGTAAGTTACGTTCAGCATGAAATCCATCTTTTAAGCGATCAGCAGAAGCTCTACTTTGATTACGGCACAGAAATGCTTGATTCGCTCTACGAACCCTATCAATTGTTGATTGATTCAGTCATTCTTGCTTCTGATTTTAATACCATTAATTATAAGAGTTTAAAGTTTGAAGGTGCAGCTCATGATGAAGCTTCTTGGCAAAAAAGACTAAATATCCCCTTGACATTTTTGCTTCATAAATAGCTTAAAATCATAGTGTTTGATCGCGTTAAGTCTAAAATTACGCGTTCGTTCATTTTTCAAAAATATTGTATCTAAAAAACACTTTACGCTTTTGTTTCGCAAATAAAACAATATGTAAATATGTCTTTTTGAAGATGCATAAATGGACTTTGAGCGCATTCCTCTTTGGCTCTTTGGAATGATGTATTAGAAAAAGGCCGTATCCAAAACATTGATTACGGCCTTTTTTATTTAAGCTTCTGATTTTCCCTTCCTCGAAGCTTTTACAAGCGCATCTCTTCTTTCCATTTCGAAGAGCTCTTGTTCGTTAAAAAGTGGTTCGCGTATGCGCAGTGTTAATATGGCTGCGGCAATAAAAAGCACGCCACCAAACACTAAATAGTAAATAGCATAATCTCCAAAAAAGCGATGCACAATGGGGCCGCCAATTAATGCATTTATAATTTGTGGAATCACAATAAAGAAGTTGAAAATCCCCATGTAAACGCCCATTTTGTTCACTGGAAGTGAATCGATGAGTAGGGCGTAGGGCATGGATAAAATACTTGCCCAAGCAAAACCAATTCCGATCATGGAAATGATTAAAAAGCTAGGATCGGTGATAAAGTACATACTTAAAAGCCCAACGCCACCGCATGTTAGTGCGAGTATGTGCACGAATTTTCGACTCGTTCTTTTGGCAATCGGTGAAAGTAAAAACGCAAAAATCAGTGCGAAAAAGTTGTACCAACCAAACAATGCTCCCGTTTGGTCTGCGGCAGTATTGAAAATGGATCCATTTGTATCGTCAGGAGTGAGGCCGTAATGGTGCGTGGCGATGGCAGAAGTGGTATAAACCCACATCGTAAACAAAGCAAACCAAGAAAAAAACTGCACTAAACCGAGGCGTTTCATGCGGATGGGCATATTGACAACATCAATAAATATGTCGCTCATTTTGCTTTTTACCGATTTTTCTGGCTCACCATTGTAGCGAGCAAAATCTGCTGGCGAATACTCTTTTACGGTAGCAATGGTGTACAAAATCGTTGTCATCAAAACTGCCGCACCAACATAAAACGAACCAATAACATTGGGTGCCACCATGCCATCATCGGCAGTATTTGAAATCCCAAACCAATTGGTTAAAATCCAAGGCATAAACGAGCCAACTATGGCACCGATGCTTATTAAAATGGTTTGTACACTAAACCCTATAGTGCCTTGGCTTTTCGGTAACATATCGCCTACCAAAGCACGAAATGGCTCCATAGAAATATTGAATGAAGCATCCATTAAAGCCAAGAATCCGATGCTGATCCAAAGAATAGCACTAATGCCCATGAACTCTGTCGCCCTCATACCTTCTCCGGCAATAATGCTTGAGTTTGGTAAAAACATCAAACCCATGGCTGCTAGAATTGCACCCACTAAGAAATATGGTTTTCTTCTTCCCATTCGGCCCCAAGTATTGTCGCCCATGTGACCAATAATGGGTTGAACAATGAGTCCTGTAAGTGGCGCAACCAGCCAAAACCAAGATAAATGATGCACATCAGCACCAAAGTTTGCAAGGATGCGGCTAGCGTTTCCATTTTGAAGTCCAAAGCCCATTTGAATCCCCATGAAACCCATGCTTAGGTTTATGATTGAGCCAATGCTTAAGTGGGGTTTTGCAACTGCAGTGGGCGCAGTATTTGTTTCTATACCAGAAGAATTCATACGGGTAGGCGTTATGAGGGTTTGGTTTGGCTTATTTGCTCATTTTCAAAATCAAAAAGTCGTTTGCTGCAAGCATGTTTTCAGTGAATGGAGCATCAGCCATTAAAGAAGAATAGGTTGCGTCAGCGTCAATAAAGCTAGAGATATCTTGTGGTTTGTCAGTACAATTCATGATTACACGGATGTGATTATCGTCTTTAATACGGTCAAATGCCAAAATGCCGTTTGCGCTGTTTTCGCCCAAGAATGTAATTGTTCCACCAAATTCGCCTCCCCAAAGTGCAGGGTTTGCTTCTCTAATAGCATCTAATTTTTTGAAGTAAGGAGCAAGTTCGTAGGTTTTCCAATTGATTTCGTCTTTTTCAAAAAATTCTAATTGCTCATCTAAAACAGATTCTTGTCCTGAATAAATCAATGGCATGCCTGGTAAAGTGAAAAGCAAGGCTTGGAAATTTCGCGTAAGCGGGCCAAAGAGGCTTTCTTCAGAACCTTTCCAAGTGTTTTCATCATGATTTGTGGTGAATCTAAATTTGAATGCGCCTTCTGGAAAACGAACTTCTTCATCTGCTACATAATCACGTAAACTATCAAGCGTCATATGGCCTTTGTAAATCTCCATCAATCGGTGGTGAAAGCCCCAGGCATAAGAAGCATTGAAGCTGGTGTGCATTTTTGGTTCGTCCCATTCTGCGAGCATGAAAACGTCTTTCAAACTACGTAATTGAGCTATTGCATCATCCCAAAAATCCATTGGTACTTCACCTGCAACATCGCAACGATAGCCGTCAATATCTGCTTCGGTAATCCAAAATTTCATAGCCTTGATCATTTCTGCGCGCATTTCTTGGCTTTCATAGTTTAAATCGGCTACGTCAGACCAATCTGGGTTTGGCGGAATAATATTGCCCGCGCTATCTTGTGTGTAATATTCTGGATGTTCTTCTGACCATTTGGTATCAAATGAACTGTGATTAGCCACCCAATCAAGCATCACCTTCATACCCAAGCTATGTGCTTTGTCAACAATGGCTTTGAAGTCTTCTAGCGTTCCAAACTCAGGATTCACGGCAGTGTAATCTTGAATGGAGTAATAGCTTCCTAGCGTTCCTTTTCTGTTTTTTACACCAATAGGTTGAATTGGCATAAACCAGAGAATATCAACACCCATTTCTTTCAAGCGAGGAAGACTTTCTGCAAAGGCATTTAATGTTCCTTCTGGTGTGTATTGACGCACATTTACTTCATACATCATGGCGTTTTTGCTCCATTCTGGCGCATGGTTTAGCGCAACGGCTACCGAAGTTGTGTCTTCTTGTGGTGCAACTTCTTTCGGTTCGTTATTGCCACATGAGGCCATTATAATTGGCAACGAAAGCAGCGGGAAAAGCTTGGTTAATTTCATAGTGTTTAGGCTTTGGTATAGATTATTTGTGAAGTAAATGCTGGCATTGTTACTATGGCTTTTCCGTTGATTACTTCAACAGAAATTTCTTTGTTTAATAGGTCGAATGCTTCGTTTTCGAAAGGAACTTCAATGGTTTTTGGTTTGTCAGAATTGTTGAATAACGTGATTACCACATCGTTTAAATATGTTCTGGTGAAAACCAAAACAGCATCTGATGCTTCATTTATTTCAACATCGCCATAGTTTAATGCCATATGGTTTGAGCGAATGCTAGTAATGGCTTTTACGTGTTCTTTCACAGCTTGCTCTTCTGGTAAAAGATTTTCAAAACGCATCATTCTGCGGTTGTCAGGATCATTGGCGCCTGGCATTCCTATTTCGTCACCGTAAAAAATCACTGGAATTCCAGGAATGGTCATTATGAAGGTTTCGAGCATTTTTAGCTTTTCGTAACCAATTGGGTCTTCAACCTTTATTTCACGTTTCCAACCTGCTTCTTTTTGGTCTTCGCTGTCGCTTACTGCATGGCTAGCGAGGGTTATGAATCGCGTTAAATCATGGTTGCCCGTGATGTTGCACATTTGGTGCAAACTGCCATGCAAATTCATGCTGGCTTGCATGGATTCTGCTAATTTGCTCATGCTTGCAGTGGTGTCTTTAAACACGCTCACAGCATCAAAATAGAGGTTGAAATCAAACTGGCCGTCCATCATTCCCGAGCCAATATAGCTTTGAATCAATTCTCGGCTGCCAAAGGTTTCGCCCACCTGAAAGTAGTTTTTGCCTGTTTTTTGACCAAGCGCTTTTAGCTTCAATGTGGCTTCGCGCCAAAAGCTTTCGGGAATGTGCTTTGTAGCATCGTGACGGAAACCATCAAACCCAAATTCGTCAATCCACCAAACTGCGCTGTCGCTCATTACGTGGCTCACTTCTGGGATGGAATAATCAAGCGTTGGCAAGAAATCATCAAACCAAGTGGTGAGTCTAAATTCGTCCCAAATACGGAGGTTTCTGCGACCATCCGGCAAATCGAGGGTTGTTTTCCAGTTAGGATGTTGCTTTATGATTGGATGTTCTTCGTGCACATGATTGCACACATGATCAAGGATGATATTGTAGTTTTTATCGTGCGATTCTTTGACCAAATCTTTCACCGTTTGGTTGCTGCCAAAGCGATGATCTACTTTTTTGAAACTCATTGGCCAATAACCGTGATAACCCGAAAACCATCTGCGTGGCTCAGGATATTCTTGATAAGCGCCTTCTGGGTTTTGTGAAATGGGCGAAATCCAAAGGGTATTGATTCCTAGTTCATCAAAATATCCTGCTTCTAATTTTTGCTCAATTCCTGCAATATCACCACCGTAATAATTTGCTCGTGGCTTAATGCGGTCATCATTCACGGGTGCATCAAGGCTGCTATCGCCATTCACAAATCGATCAACGAGCATAAAATACATGATGCTGCGCTCTTTGTCATTTCTAGTGAGTTGGCTGGTTGAGTTGATCACTTTTCCTTTTTCGAGTGGAATGCGGAGTTCGTTGCTCAAACCTTCGGTAGTTTGCGCCCAAACGCGCACAAAACTTCTTTCTATTTGGCTTGCAATGGATGGAATTTCAAAAGAAATAGCACCATTTTCTGATTCAATTAGTTGGTTTTCCCAAAGGACAAAAAAAGCCTGATTTGAAACCGAACTGTTTATGTTTACTGTGTTTCCATCTGCGGAAGCGAGCTGAATATGCGGTATTTTGTCTAAGCTACTGGCTTCTACTTTTAAGAATGAATTGAAGCCGCCAAATCCGTTTGAAACCGAATCTGGATTACTTGGATCGAGCATGTATTTTCCGTCAACAGAAAGTTGATAAGGATAACCCCCAGGATTTAATTTTTTAGTCAATTTCCAAACACTGCCATCAAATTCAAATGCATCTGCACCAGCGCTCCAACCATTTAAATCGCCCACCAGGTCAACCGTAGTGTAGCTTTTCCCTTTTGGATCGAATTCAAAATTTACCGTTTCAATTGCTGCATTGCGCAACATGATTACCGTTTCTTCGCCTTTGCTATACACATAAATGGGCGCCATCCAATCGGTGGTTTGCCCAATCAATACAAGTTCGTTTTGTCCTTTTTTCCAATCAGCAACCAATTGTGGAGGAAAAACCAATGAATCAATCGCATTTACATCCTTATAAAAATCAGATAGGTAAACCGTGTTTGTATCGCCATTAAGCAAAACAGGCACATTCAAGCTATATGTATTTTGCTCTAAATGAGCGCTTTTTGCCTGTTCTGTTGGAGCTTGGTTGCCGCATGAAACGAGCAAAAATGCTGCTAAGCTGATGGAAAAGAACTGATGGATTTTCATGGTTAAGCTTGGGTTTTATTCTGTTTTCACAACGATGCTGTTGCTGCCGTCCAGATCAATTTTATCATTATAAACTTGAATGCTCATTGGTGCGTTAGATTTTAGTTCAACGCCATTTTCGCGGCATTTGATCGAAACTCTCACGCCTCTAAACACAATGCTAAACTCAAAGCTTTTCCATTCTTTTGGAACATGTGGCCTAAAGGTGAGCATGTTGTTTTCAACACGCATTCCACCAAAACCTTGCACTAGGGCAATCCAAGTACCGGCCATGCTGGTGATGTGCAATCCTTCGT